>ERZ807291.719-NODE-719-length-56167-cov-11.847466_pt1 | contig 56167 bp, 42 predicted proteins | sample MGYA00521257_ERZ807291 | MGnify/ENA primary metagenome ERZ807291 (study PRJEB31413, sample SAMN03169783) | marine metagenome | biome: Marine; feature: Water; material: Subsurface seawater | place: North Sea | collected 2011-04-28 | depth 1 m m ... | reverse complement strand
TTGCAACTGTTTTTAGCTCCTGCATGTATAATCGCTTCAGATATTGATTTGTAAGCATCTTGCAATTCAACATATTTACCTACTAAGCCAATTGTAATCTCTTGTTGAGGGTTTTGAATATTTGTTAAAAATTCATTCCATTTTTCAAGTTTTACTTCTGTATTGTCTTCAAGTCCTAATTTTTTTAAAACAATTTTATCAAGCCCTTCTTTTTGCATTAAAAGCGGAACTTCATAAATTGTAGAAGCATCCATTGATTCAATAACAGCTTCTCTATCTACATTACAAAATCGAGCTACTTTTATTTTGATTTCAGAACCTAGATGATGTTCAGTTCTGCAAACTAAAATATCTGGCTGAATCCCTGCTTCTAATAATGTTTTTACTGAATGCTGAGTTGGTTTTGTTTTTAACTCTCCAGCAGCTGCTAAATAAGGAACCAATGTTAAATGAATAAAAAGCGCACTATCTTCTAGCTCCCATTTAAGTTGACGAACTGCCTCAATATATGGTAATGCTTCAATATCACCAACAGTTCCACCTATCTCAGTTATTACAAAATCAAATTGTCCTGTTTCCCCTAATAATTGAATTCTTCTTTTTATCTCATCAGTTATATGAGGGATAATTTGCACTGTTTTTCCAAGATAATCACCTTTTCGTTCTTTTTGTATAACTGTTTGGTAAATCCTACCTGTAGTTACATTGTTTGCTTGTGAAGTGCTATGGTTCAAAAATCTTTCATAATGGCCTAAATCCAAATCCGTTTCTGCCCCATCATCAGTAACATAGCATTCGCCATGTTCATAAGGGTTCATTGTTCCAGGATCTACATTTATATAAGGATCTAATTTTTGAATAGTTACAGAATACCCTCTTGAAGTTAGTAGTTTACCTAAGGATGCTGAAATTATCCCTTTTCCTAATGAAGATGTAACACCACCTGTAACGAAAATATATTTTGTTGAAAATTTACTCACAGTTTACAATAGTTTTGGTTTGTGCAAAAATACTATTTGTGAGCGATTATTCTTAACTTAAAAAAAGTTTTATTAAAAGTTTTTAAACTAATGTAAATACCTTAGAATGTGATGCTTGCTCCAAAGCTTGGCATTATTGGAAGCTGATTAACTCTTTCATATTTAACTCGGTTAAAGTAGAATATGTTTTCTCTGTTATATGCATTTGTTACTGATGCCGTCATATCAATGTTTACTTTTTTGTTTACTTTTATGCTTTTTGAAACTGAAGCATCCAATCTGTGGTAGTAAGGTAAGCGACCTTCATTTAACTCTGAATACTCAATTCCCAACTCTCCATTTGAAGTAGTATAATCTGTATTTATACCATCGGAAAAAGTTAAGTTTTCGTAAAAGCCTTGAGTTTGAGTGAATGGAAATCCTGAACCTAAATTCCATCTAATATCTGTTTTCCAACTATCATTTTTCCCAAATTTGTAAGAAGTTACAAAATTCACATTGTGCCTTCTATCAAAATGAGGGTTGTATTCTCTTTCACCATCATTTCGTGTTATCATACCTAAAGAATAAACTGCCCAGATGTACAGTTTTTTCCCTTTATATTTTACAAGAGCATCAACTCCTTTAGCAATCCCGCTTTCAATAATAAACTGAGGATCATCATCAGAAGTCATATTTCTATTGATATTTATTAACTGATAAAAATCTTTAACATATCCTTCTAATTGAAAGTCAATCTTATTGCTAATGTCATATTCAATTCCAGTGATTAAATGTTGAGCTTTTTGTAATTTCTGATCGTAATCTCCATCTAAATCAACATCAGTTGAAATTATTCCTGTGAATAAATTCACAACATCTCTATCTGAAATTGTGCTTTGCAAATTCTGAGAGTACTGTCCAGCTGAAAGCTTAAATCTCATTCTGTCAGATGCAATATATTTCATTCCTAATCTAGGCTCTGGAGACGCTCCAATGTTTCCGTAATATTGCAATCTAAACCCTGGCTCAACTATCCATCTTGTTGAGTTGAATTGGTAGTTAAGATATGCTGAAAAATCACTAGTATTTACTGGAATTCCTACTTTAGAACTTACTGAATTGTATGTTGTGTAATCTGTTTGAAAACCATGCACATCAAAACCATATTTCACTTTTCCTTTAGGTTGAAAGTAGGTGAAATTCACACCCATATTGTAGCCGTTTATTTCACTTGACCTTTCTCTAATGGTTCCGTTACTCTCAAACTCTTTTAGAATAGTATTGTATGATGACCATGCAAAATTACCTTCAATAAGAACTGGCGAACCTCCAGGAATTAAAATGAATTCAGAACCAATTCCTTTTGAGTTCCAATTTAGTTCAGAAATTCCTTCATAGTTTACTTTATCCGCAAAGTTAAACCCAAATATATTCAGTTTTGATCCGTTTTTTCCTTTTGTAGAAACTTTTCCGTACAAATCAGTATAAGAATAAGGCAAACCTTTCTCATCAAAATAAAGTGTTGGGTATTTGTAAAATAACTCAGAACTTTTATCCAGGTAAGAACTTTTACCAGAGAAGATAAAAGAAGTATTCCCTTTACTATTTAGTGGACCTTCAACAAAAAGTTTAGATCCAAAAGTGTTTGCAGAAAGTTTTCCGCCAAGTTCTTTCTTGTTTCCATCAATAGTTTTAATATCCATAATTGAAGAAACTCTCCCGCCATATTCTGCACTAAAACCTCCTGTGTAAACATCAGTGTTTTTAATTATATCAGTATCAAAAACAGAAAATAAGCCAATAGAGTGGAAGGGGCTATAAATAATCATTCCGTCCATCAAAACTTTATTTTGAATTGGAGAACCTCCTCTAATGTAAAGTTGACCTCCCTGATCTCCAGTAAAAACAACTCCTGGGATTACTTGCATATATTGTGCTAAATCTGGCTCTCCTCCAATAGTTGGAATCATCTCCATGTCTTGCTTAGTAATTTTTATTGAAGCAGCTTTAACTTCTGTTTTCATTTCTGCTCTTTCAGCAGATATTTTTACTTCATTAAGTTTAATGCTTGATTCTCCAATTTCTAAATTCTTTGATAAAATTTGTCCGGATTTAAGTGAGATATTTACTTTAGTAGTATCATATCCAATATAAGTTGCAACCAAAGTGTATTCACCAACATTTACTTTTGAAATATTATACATTCCGTTAATATCAGTAGCTGCACCAATATTAGTTCCTTCCAAGAAGACACTACAAAAAATTACTGGCTCTCCACTTTCTTTTTCGTAAACAAATCCTCTGATATTTCCAGTTTGCGCAAATATAGTTGCTGAAAAAAGTAAAGCGGATAATAAAAATAGGAGTTTACGCATTTTGTAAAATTTAGGTCGCAAATATAACTAAATAAAGGAAGTGATATTATGCATGAATAATTTTGAAGATAAGCTCTTTTAAAAGCCCACTTTGGTCAGTTGATTTGTTGTTTACTCCTTTACTTTTAAGGTCATATTCTTTTAGGTGTTCAATTATATAAAAGAGCTGACGCTTGTTGTAGTTTTTAGCAGCAGTTTGGTATTGGCTTACAAAAAAAGGATTTACTTTTAAAGAACTGGCTGCTGATTTTGGACTTTTATCTTCTAAAAAATGATAAACCATTATCTTTTGAAAATAAGAAAACAAAGCACTCATTACGGGAACTATATGGTGGTTTTTAGTGTTCTCGGCAAAATGATTAATTATCCTGTTTGCTTTTACTACATTTTTTTGTCCAAGTGCATTTTGGAGTTCAAATACATTATAATCTTTACTAATTCCAATATGGTACTCAATTAGTTTTGTTGTGATCTGTTCTTCCTTTTTTATAACTAACATTAACTTATCTAGCTCGTTAGTTATCTTTGATAAATCAGCTCCAAGATATTCTGCTAAAACAGCTGTGGCACTATTATCAATGGAAAAGCCTTTTTCTTTTACAAAAGCTAATATCCAAGCAGGGATTTTATTATCATAAACTTTTTTACTCTCAAAGACTATGCACTTTTTAGCTAAGTTCTTCCCAAACTTTTTTCTCTTGTCAACTGATTTTCCTTTGTATGAAATAACCACTACTGTGCTAGATTGAGGATTATCCAGATAAGAATCTAATAATTCAATATTTTTGAGGTGTTGCCCTTCTTTAACAATTACAACTCTTTTTTCTGATCCAAAAGGAAACTGTTTGGCCTCTGAAATTATTTGCTCAGTAGTAATATCCTTTCCGTAAAGTGTTACTTGATTGAATTCTTTTTCTTCAGCAGTGAGTAAGTTTTTAGAAAACTCATCAGAAAGTTTGTCAATATAATAAGGCTCATCTCCCATTAAAAAATAAACAGGATTTAAATCTTTATTACTTATTGATGATATGATTTCTTTATAATTCACTTATTTTGCTTTATGGAACTTCCAAAATTAAATTTGCCCAATGCAGAGCTCAAAATTAAATTAGTTGAGGAGACTACACAAGTTTTTGATGAAGTAAGAAAAAAATATTTTAAACTGACTCCTGAGGAGTGGGTCCGCCAAAACTTTATTCACTATTTAAAAAAAGACAAGAACTATCCTTTTGGGTTGATGGGAGTAGAGAAAATGGTAAAATATAACTCTTTAAAAACTAGGGCAGATATTCTAATTTATAATAGAGAGGGAATGCCAAGTGTTATAGTGGAATGTAAAGCTCCAAATGTAGAAATTACCCAAGATGCTTTTAATCAAATAGCGAAATATAATTATAAATTAAGGGTTAAATATTTAGTTGTTACTAATGGGTTGAAACATTTCTGTTGCGATATGGATTATGAAAATAACAAGATTACTTTTCTAGAGGAGATTCCTGAGTATTAGAATTTCTTTTTTGAATGCCTACACCAAAAACTAAACCAAGACAAATACCTAAGCCAATATTATTGAAAGCAGCACCAAATGCTACACCAAAACATAAACCAACTTCAATATAGTAATCAGGTTATTTTTTAGGTTTTTCTTCTATCATTTTGCAAATATATTAAAAAGGAATCTTTATTAACACCAATAAGGGTAATAGCCACAGTACAAAAGCTCTGCGCCAATTAGTACTGCTATAATGAGCCACACTTTTGATTCACTATTATAGCTCTCCATTTTTTTAACTACAAATGAAGGGAATGCAATTCGGACTCCTCCTTTTACTACGCATATCTAACCAATAAAGGTTACAAATCCTAACACATCAAAAGTCCAGATGTTGTGCAGGATAATTACTGGCAATCCAATAATTAAAGACAGCATACCAGTAAACATTATATGTGTTTCATCCTTGGATGCTGCTATCATTACTTTCATTCCTTTTTTGCTAATGAGTAATGCCCCAGCAAATAAAAAGAAGAAATAACCGTAAAATTTGAGAAAGAAAATACTTGTTTCCATAGTGGTTTAGTTTTTGTAAATATAGTTAAATTATATTCAGTTAAAAGTCAGCACTTAATAATGTTTAATGTTTATTTTCGCGCCCTTAAAAATATAGATTATGAAATCAGCATTTAGGTTTATTACACCAAGTAATGGGAGTATAAAAGATGATATGTTATCAGGTTTGACAGTAGCCTTAGCCTTAGTTCCTGAGGCAGTAGCTTTTGCTTTTGTAGCAGGAGTATCACCTATTATTGGCTTGTATGGTGCATTTATGATGGGATTAGTTACGGCTATTTTTGGTGGTAGACCAGGTATGATTTCAGGAGCAACAGGAGCTTTAGCAGTTGTGATGGTACATTTAATAAGAGAAGGAAATGCAATGGGACCTGATGGAGCAATGATGGGACTCCAATTTTTATTTGCAACTTTAATCTTAACTGGAATTTTTCAAGCTTTTGCAGGAATAATGAAGATGGGTAAGTTTGTAAGAATGATTCCGCATTCAGTAATGATGGGCTTTGTAAATGGTTTGGCTATTGTAATCTTTACTTCTCAACTTGGAATGTTTCAAACAGGAGGGGAGTGGCTTGAAACTGGAGCTATGTTAACCATGTTAGGTTTAGTAGCTTTAACTATGGGAATTATGTTCCTATTGCCAAAAATCACTAAAAAAATTCCTGATGCTTTGGCTGCAATTATTGTAGTTTCGCTTCTAGTTATCTTTGGAGATATTGATACGCAAACAGTAAAATCGTTTATTGTAGCAGGAGGAGGAGAAGGAATAAAAGCTGGATTACCAACCTTTAATATTCCTATGATAGCATTGAATTTAGAGACTTTAAGTTTTATTACTCCTTATGCCTTAATCTTGGCTGCAATTGGTTTGATTGAATCCTTAATGACTTTAAATTTAATTGATGAATTAACAGAGACTCATGGAAATGGAAACCAAGAATGTATTGCTCAAGGTGGGGCTAATATTTTGAATGGATTCTTTGGAGGTATGGGAGGTTGTGCTATGATTGGTCAGTCGATTATTAATATCAAATCAGGTGGTAGAGGTAGGCTTTCAGGAATTACGGCTGCATTAGCTTTATTGGCCTTTATTTTATTTGCTTCTACTTATATTGAGATGATTCCTATTGCTGCATTAGTTGGAGTTATGTTTATGGTTGTTATTGGAACTTTCGCTTGGAGTACTTTCAAGATTATGAATAAGGTTCCTTTATCAGATATTTTTGTAATTATTTTGGTTACAGCACTAACAGTTATTTTTGATTTAGCTTTTGCTGTTATATCTGGTGTTATTGTTTCTGCATTGGTTTTTGCTTGGGAAAATTCATTAATGATTAGAGCAAGAAAACATACTGATAAGCATGGAATAAAACATTATGAAATGTTTGGACCTTTGTTCTTTGGTTCTATAGAATTATTTAATTCAAAGTTTGATGTAAAGAATGACCCAAAAGAGGTTATAGTTGATTTTGCTGAAAGTAGAGTAGTAGATCAATCAGCTATTGAGGCTTTAAATAAATTGGCTGAGCGTTACCAAAAAAACGGGAAGACTATTCATTTACGACACCTTTCAGCTGACTGTGTAAAGTTGATTAAGCGTGCAGAAAAAATCTGTGATGTGAATGTGTTAGAAGATCCTGATTATTTTGTTGCTATTGATGATTACAATAAAGCATTAGAAAGAGTTTAAATTATAAAAAGCCTTATCAATTGATAAGGCTTTTTATTTGTATTAAAAGGTATTGTTTAAGCGTTTTGCTTTCTTATTAAGTTAAGTGCAGAACCAGCTTTAAACCAATCAATTTGAGCTTCATTGTAAGTATGGTTCAGCATAATTGTGTTAGTTGTTCCGTCAGCATGAACTGTTTCCAAAGTCAATTGTTTTCCTTCAGTAAATGCTGCTAAATCAGTAAAGTTAAAAGTATCATCTACTTTTATTAAATCATAGTCAGATTCATTAGCAAATGTAAGTCCTAACATTCCTTGTTTCTTAAGGTTCGTTTCGTGTATTCTTGCAAATGATTTTACAATTACGGCTATTACACCAAGGTGCCTTGGTTCCATTGCTGCATGTTCTCTTGATGATCCTTCACCATAATTATGATCTCCAACAACAATAGTAGTAACTCCTGCTGCTTTGTATCCTCTTGCTACATTTGGCACTTCATCAGTTGTTCCGTCTAACTGACTTACTACTTCATTGGTATTTCCTCCAAAAGCATTTACAGCACCTATCAAACAGTTATTAGAAATATTATCTAAATGCCCTCTATATCTTAACCATGGTCCTGCCATTGAGATGTGGTCAGTAGTACATTTCCCTGCTGCTTTTATCAAGAGTTTCGCTCCAATAATATTTGCACCATCCCAAGGAGTAAAAGGAGTTAATAATTGCAATCTGTTCGAGTCAGGAGCAACAACTACTTTAATACTACTTCCATCTTCAGCTGGAGCTTGATATCCATTATCTTCCACTGCAAATCCTTGAGAAGGTAATTCCGTTCCATGAGGTTCAGATAATCTTACCTTTTCACCATTTTGATTAGTTAGTGTGTCAGTTATTGGATTGAAATCCAATCTTCCTGAAATTGCAATTGCGGCTACCATTTCTGGTGAACCAACAAATGCATGTGTATTTGGGTTCCCATCCGCTCGCTTAGCAAAGTTTCTGTTAAAGGAATGAACAATTGTATTTTTCTCTTGTTTATTAGCTCCTTCTCTATCCCATTGCCCGATACATGGTCCGCAAGCATTAGTAAATATTTTAGTCGTTTCAAATTTCATAAACGAATCCATCAATCCATCTCTTTCGGCTGTAAAACGTACTTGCTCCGAACCAGGATTAATTCCTAATGTTGCTTTGGGTTTAAGTCCCTTGCTTACTGCATCTTCAACAATTGAAGCAGCCCTAGTTAAATCCTCATAAGATGAGTTGGTACACGAGCCGATCAACGCCCACTCTACATCTAGTGGCCAATCATTTTTTACTGCTTTTTCTTTCATGTCAGAAACTGGAGTGGCTAAATCTGGAGTGAATGGTCCGTTTAAGTGAGGAGTTAATTCTGATAAATTAATTTCAATAACTTGGTCAAAATAATGTTCAGGATTTTCGTAAACTTCTGTATCTCCTGTTAAGTGTTCTTTAATTTCGTTTGCAGCATCTGCCACATCATCTCTATCAGTTGCTCTTAAATATCTTTCAATACTATCATCATACCCAAAAGTTGAAGTAGTAGCTCCAATTTCAGCTCCCATATTACAAATTGTTCCTTTTCCTGTTGCTGATAGAGATTTTGCTCCTTCACCAAAATATTCAACAATTGCACCAGTACCTCCCTTTACAGTAAGTATTCCTGCAACTTTTAAAATTACATCCTTAGCTGATGCCCAACCGCTTAGTTTTCCAATTAGTTTAATTCCAATTAATTTAGGAAATTTTAGTTCCCAAGGCATTCCTGCCATTACATCAACGGCATCCGCTCCACCAACACCAATAGCTACCATTCCAAGTCCTCCAGCATTTACTGTGTGCGAATCGGTACCTATCATCATTCCTCCAGGGAAAGCATAGTTTTCTAATACTACTTGATGGATAATTCCTGCTCCTGGTTTCCAGAAACCAATTCCGTATTTATTACATACCGAACTTAAAAAATTGAATACTTCATTATTAGTATTTAGGCTTTCCTGTAAATCTTTATCTGCTCCTAATTTAGCCAATATTAAATGATCGGCATGTGCTGTGGAAGGTACGGCAACTTTATCTTTTCCCGCTTGCATGAATTGAAGAAGAGCCATTTGTGCAGTTGCATCTTGCATAGCTACTCTGTCTGGTGCAAAGTCTACATAGTCTTCTCCTCTTGTAAATGCTGTGTCAGCATTATCGTCCCAAAGATGTGTATAAAGTATTTTTTCAGAAAGAGTTAATGGTTTTCCAGTTGCTTTTCTTGCTGCTTCAACTGCTTCAGGGTACTTTTTGTACACCTTTTTTATCATTTCAATATCAAATGCCATAGGTAGATTTTTTTAAATAAATTGGATTGCAAATTTAATAAATTGCAATAAATAGTTGGTGATATACAACACTAAATAAAGAGGTAATAAAAAAGCCGAGCAAATGCTCGGCTTTTTCTATTAATTCTAGTAACTGTTTTATTATTCAGCTATAACTTTAAAAGGCACACTTACACTTACGGTTCTGTGTAATCTTACTTCAGCATCATAAGTACCTAAATCTTTTATCTTAGGTAGTTTCACAAATTTAGCATTTACATTATGTCCTAATCCTGCAACAATTTCAGTAAATTGTTCTGTTTTGATTGAGCCAAATAATTTAGTTCCACCTTCAGCAACTTTCCCTTTAAGTACAATTTCTAGTTTTGGTAATGCTTCAGCAATTTTGTTTGCTTCAGCAATTTCAGTTTCTTCTTTTTTAGTTTGTTGCTTTAAGTTTTCAGTCAAAACTTTTACAGCAGTTTCAGTAGCTAAAATTCCGTATCCTTTTGGGATAAGGTAGTTTCTTCCGTAACCATTCTTTACTGAGACGATTTCATTTTTGAAGCCTAATTTCTCAACATCTTGTTTTAATATAATATTCATGATTCTTATATTTTATGATTATTTTAAATTATCAGCTACGTATGGTAAAAGTGCAATTTGTCTTGCTCTTTTTACTGATACAGCTAATCTTCTTTGGAACTTTAAAGAGTTGCCAGTAATTCTTCTTGGTAAAATCTTTCCTTGTTCGTTTAAGAAACGTATTAAAAATTCAGGGTCTTTGTAGTCAATGTAATTGATTCCCATTTTCTTAAAACGGCAATATTTGTTTTGATTCTTTAACTCAACATCTACAGGGGATAAATATTTGATATCTGTTTTTGCCATGATTAGTTCGCTTTAATGTTAGTACTCATTTTCTTTTTCCTTCTTTCAGCATATTCTAAAGCGAATTTTTCTAATTTGACAGTTTGCCATCTAATTACGCGCTCATCTCTTTTGAATTCAACTTCTAAATCATTAATAATTTTTCCGTCTGCTTGAAATTCAATCAGGTAATAAAAACCTGTATTTTTCTTTTGGATTGTGTACTTTAATTTCTTCAACCCCCAGTTTTCCTCTTGAGTAATAGTTCCTTTGTTTGCCCTAATATGGTCAACAAATTTCTTTACTGTTTCCTTTATCTGATCATCAGATAAAACGGGATTCATTATGAAAACAGTTTCGTAAGTGTTCATCTTATTCTTATTTTTGTTAATAAATTAATTAATTTTTTACGGGCGGCAAATGTAGTAAAAACATTCAAATTCACATAATTACTAACACATTTTAATTTAATGATTAATTTGTTCGATATTTTACAATAAATATTAGTTTTGTCTTTCGTATTTTTAATTGAATTTTAATGAGTGATTTTATTGTTTCTGCTAGAAAGTATAGGCCTACAACTTTTGATACTGTTGTTGGGCAATCTTCAATTACTTCTACTTTAAAAAACGCAATTAAATCAAATAAATTAGCTCAGTCATTTTTATTTTGTGGACCTAGGGGGGTTGGTAAAACTTCTTGTGCTCGTATTTTAGCAAAAACTATAAATTGCGAAAATATTACTGATAATGTGGATGCTTGTAATGAGTGTGTTTCTTGTAAATCTTTTAATGAAAATGCGTCATTCAATGTTCACGAGTTAGATGCTGCTTCTAACAATTCAGTTGATGACATTCGAACGTTAGTTGATCAGGTAAGGTTTGCTCCTCAAGTTGGAGAATACAACATCTATATTATTGATGAGGTTCATATGCTATCAGCTCAAGCTTTTAATGCTTTTTTAAAGACTTTAGAAGAGCCTCCAAAGCATGCTAAATTTATTTTAGCAACTACTGAAAAACATAAAATTATCCCTACTATTTTGTCAAGATGTCAAATTTTTGATTTTAAGAGAGTAGGAGTAAATGATATTGCTGGGCACTTGGATTTTGTTGCAAAAAGTGAAGGTGTAACAGCTGAGAGTGAGGCATTGCACTTAATTGCGCAAAAGTCTGATGGTGCAATGAGGGATTCTCTGTCATTGTTTGATAGGTTAATTTCTTTTTCAGATAAAACTTTAACTTATAAAGGAGTAATAGAGCATCTTAATATTTTAGATTATGATTACTATTTTAAGGTGACAGATTCCCTTTTAACTAATGATATTAAAGAATTATTAAATATCTTTAATGAGATTTTAGATAATGGTTTTGATGGACATCATTTTATAAATGGTTTGGCTGAACATCTACGAGATTTATTGGTGTCGAAAGATGTTAGTACAATTAAGCTTTTGGAAAAAGGGGAGGCTTTGCAAGCGAGATACTTGGATCAGTCTAAAAAATGTGAGCTTCCTTTTTTAATAGAGGCATTAGAGCTTTGTAATGAATGTGATGTTCTGTATAAAACTTCAAATAATCAAAGGTTGTTAGTCGAATTGATACTAATGAGAATATCATCAATCAATTTTTTATCGGCTCAAAAAAAAAATCTAAACATTTCATAGTTACTCTAAATGATGCGAAAAAGGAGGTTTTTGTTGAAAAAATCAATCAAAATCAGCAAGAAACTCCAAAAACAGTAATAGAACAGAAAGCAAGTAAAGTTGAAATTGCTGAGGAATTAAAAAACAAACCTAAAAGCAGAATTGTTTTAGGTAGAAGTAAGAAATCATCAATGATTTCAATTAATAGTTCATTTAAATCTGAAAAGGAAAAAAGTGAAGAAAAAGAAGTAGATATTTCTCCTTTACGATCTAATGATTTTACTGAAACACAATTGTTAAAATTCTGGAAGGAATTAATAGTTTTTGTAAAAGAACAAGGAAAATCTAATCTTGGAATTACATTAGGAGTCTATCCTGTTAAATTATTGGCTAATTATTTAGTAGAACTTCCTTTAAGTAATACGGCTCAGCAAGAAATAATTGCTGAAGAAAAATACATGATTCTTGAGTTTTTGAGAAATAAATTGGAGAATGATAAGTTAGAGATAACAACAAAAATTATTGAAGGAGAAAATAATAATATTCCTTATACGAATAAAGATAAATTTAAAAAGATGTTGGAAGAAAATCCTCATCTTGAAACATTAAGAATAAAACTAGGGCTTGACCCAGATTACTAACCAAAATCAAATTAATATGAACCCAAAACAAATTTTAACCTTTGCGCTAATAATAGGAGCTATTGCTTATTTCGCGCTTAACGCAACCAAACAAATGAAAAAAATAGAAAATAATTATGAAGAAGTAAAAAATGATCCTATAAAAGCTAGAATTTATACGCTCGATAACGGACTTAAAGTTTACTTAACTTCATATGCTGATGCTCCTAGAGTACAGACTAACATTGCAGTTCGTGCGGGTAGTAAAAATGATCCTGCTGATGCAACAGGTTTAGCTCATTATTTAGAGCATATGTTATTTAAAGGAACTAATGTTTATGGTTCTCTTGATTTTGAAAAAGAAGCTCCAATGTTGGATAAAATTGAAGCTCTTTATGAAGAATATCGCTCTTATGAAATGAGTGATACAGAAAATAGAGATAGAATCTGGGCTCAAATTGATTCAATTTCTGGTGAGGCAGCAAAATTTGCTATTGCTAATGAGTATGATAAAATGGTAAGTGGCTTAGGTGCAAAAGGAACAAATGCATATACATCAAACGAAAAAACAGTTTATATTAATGATATTCCATCAAACCAAATTGAAAAATGGTTAAAATTAGAAGCAGAGCGTTTCCGTTATCCTGTGTTTAGATTATTCCATACAGAGTTAGAGGCAGTATATGAAGAAAAAAATATAAGTTTAGATAATGATGGAAGAAAGATGTTTGAAGCTTTACTTGATGGTTTGTTTCCAACACACCAATACGGACAGCAAACAACAATCGGTACAGTTGAACATTTAAAAAACCCTTCTTTAACTGAAATTAGAAAATATTTTAACAAATACTATGTGCCAAATAATATGGCGATCTGTCTTTCAGGTGATTTTGATTATGATGAAACAATTGAGTTGATTAATAAGTATTGGGGAACTTTTGAAAGAAAAGATGATCCAACTTTTGAGGTTATTAAAGAATCTCCTATTGCTGAGCCAGTTTACACTGAGGTGTATGGACCAGAAGCAGAAAGGTTATATATTGGTTTTCGTTTTGATGGTGCAAATACTGAAGATGCAAAAATGTTAACTATGGTTGATATGGTGCTTTCTAATTCTGCAGCAGGACTTATTGATTTAAACTTAAACCAAGCACAAGAATTAATTGGTGGAGGATGCTTTCCTTATGTGTTGGAGGATTATTCCATGCACGGATTTTATGGGAGCCCAAAACAAGGACAGACTTTAGAAGAAGTAAAAGATTTATTATTAGCACAAATTGCGGATGTGAAAGCGGGTAATTTTCCTGATTGGTTAGTAGGTGCAATTATTTCTGATTTGAAACTAAATCAGATTAAGAAATTAGAAAGTAATAGTGGTAGAGCAAATGAATTTGTTGATGCCTTTACTTTAGGAATTTCTTGGGAAGACCATCAAAATGAAATAGCTGAACTTGAGAAAGTAACTAAAAAAGATATTATTGATTTTGCAAATGCTAAATATGCTGATAATTATGTAGTTGTTTACAAAAGAGCTGGTGAAGATAAATCTGTAATAAAAGTAACTAAACCATCAATCACTCCTGTAAGTGTTAATAGAGAGGATCAATCTGGGTTTTTAGTGAATTTGCTAGCAGAAGAAGCTGCAAATATTGAGCCAGTATTTTTAAATTTTGAAAAAGATATTCAAAAATCAAATGTTGGAGATGTTGAACTTATTTACAAAGAAAACACTGAGAACGAAAGATTTAAGTTGAACTACATTTTAGAGATGGGTAAAGACCATGATGTAAAGCTAAAATTAGCGGTTGATTACTTAAAGTATTTAGGAACTGATGCTATGTCTCCTTCTCAAAAGGAAGAAGAGTTTTATAAGTTAGGTTGTGATTTATCAGTAAATTGTGGTTCTGAAAAAACTACCATAACTTTAAGCGGACTAGCAAATAATTTTGATGAATCTGTTGCTTTGTTTGAGCAAATTTTAGCTGGTGCAGTTGCTGATGATGAGGCACTTGAAAACTTAAAATTAAGTGAGCTTAAAGGAAGAAATGATGCAAAGCTAAACAAGCAAATCATCCTTTGGAGAGCAATGGGAAGTTATGCCAAGTATGGTGACAATTCTTCTTTCAGAAATATTTTATCAGAAGAAGATTTAAATAATGTTACTTCAGCTGAATTAGTTGATTTGATTCATAACTTAACTTCTTATGAGCATAAGATTATGTATTACGGACCAGAGCCAATAAATAAAGTAGCTTCTGATTTAGAGGAATTGCATGCAAATAAATCAGGGTTAAAAATGATTCCTTCTAAAAATGAATTTATTGAACAGACAATAGATAAGCCAATGGTTTATGTAGTTGATTATGATATGAAACAAGCTGAGGTAATGATGCTTGCAAAAGGCGCTAAGTTAAACATAAATGAGTACCCTCAAATAAGATTTCATAATGAGTATTTTGGTGGAGGAATGAGTTCTATTGTATTCCAAGAAATGAGAGAATCTAAAGCTTTGGCTTATTCAGTTTATAGTACTTATACCATACCAAATGATAAAGATGACTCTCATTATTTAATGAGTTATATTGGTACGCAATCTGATAAATTAGGTGAGGCTATTATTGGTATGAATGAGCTTTTGGAAACTATGCCAGAAGCTGAAACTAATATGGCAAATGCCAAAGAAGCTATTGAGCAAAAAATAAGAACTGAAAGATTAACTAAATCTAAAGTATTAACTGAGTATTTAAAAGCTGAGAAGATTGGGGTTAGCCATGATATTAGAAAAGATATGTATGATGCACTTCCTGCTTTTGATATGAATACTTTAAAGGATTTCCATAATTCACATATTTCAGGAACTAACAGAGTGGTTATGGTTCTAGGATCTAAAGAAGATTTAGATTTAGAAGTATTAAAAGCGTATGGTGAAATAGTTCATTTAACATTAGAAGATGTATTTGGTTATTAAAAAAGATAGACAAGAGATAAAAAGATGAGTGATAAAAGATCCAAAATAATTTATACTAAAACGGATGAAGCGCCAATGTTGGCTACTCATTCTTTATTGCCAATAGTAAATGCTTTTACTGCTAAGGCTGGAGTTGAGGTAGAAACTAAAGATATCTCTTTAGCTGCTAGAGTATTGGCTTTGTTTCCTGAATATTTAGAGGAAAACCAAAGAGTAAATGATGCATTAGCAGAGCTTGGTGAGTTGGTAAAAAAACCAGAAGCAAACATTATAAAGTTGCCAAATATTTCGGCATCTGTGCCTCAATTAGTAGCAACAATTAAGGAGTTGCAAGCAAAAGGATTTAATATTCCTTCTTACCCAGCAGAGGCAAAAACTGATGAGGAAAAAGCAATTCAATTAAAGTATAACAAAGTAAAAGGTTCTGCAGTAAACCCTGTTTTGCGTGAAGGAAATTCGGATAGGAGAGCACCAAAGGCTGTAAAGAATTATGCGAAAGTAAATCCTCATTCTATGGGGGAGTGGAGTTCAGATTCTAAAACTCATGTTGCAACTATGAGTAAAGGCGATTTTCATCATAATGAAAAATCGGTTTGTGTGGAAAATGCAACTGATGTGAAAATTGAACTTTTTACAACTGATGGGAATACTGTTCTAAAAGAAAGCACGCCACTTTTAGCTAAAGAAATTATTGATTCTTCAGTAATGAGTAAAAAGGCTTTGTTGACTTTCTTACAAACTGAAATGAAAGATGCAAAAGATAGTGGTATTTTACTTTCATTGCATATGAAAGCGACTATGATGAAGGTTTCTGATCCTATTATTTTCTCGCATGCTGTAAATGTTTTCTTTGCGGATTTAATTGCAAAACATAAAAAAACTTTTAATGCGTTAGGTGTTGATTTTAAAAACGGATTTGGTGATTTAATTTCTAAATTAAAAAATACATCAGCAGAAAAAAGAACTGAAATTGAAAGCGATATTGCTTTGTCTTTTGAAAATAATGCAAATTTAGCTATGGTGGATTCTGATAAGGGAATTACAAATTTACATGTTCCCTCTGATGTAATTATTGATGCTTCTATGCCAGCTATGATTCGTACTTCTGGTCAAATGTGGAATAAGGACAATAAAACTGAAGATACAAAAGCAATTATTCCTGATAGTTCGTATGCAAGTATATATAGTGCAACTATTGATTTCTGTAAATTAAATGGTGCTTTTGATCCTACTACTATGGGTACTGTGCCTAATGTTGGTTTAATGGCTCAAAAAGCAGAGGAATATGGTTCTCATAATAAAACTTTTGAAATAAAAAAAGCAGGTATTGTAAAAGTTACTGATGCTGAGGGTAGTGTTTTATTAGAACATACTGTGGAAGAGGGTGATATTTGGAGAATGTGTCAAACAAAAGATGAGCCAATTAAGGATTGGGTAAAACTGGCGGTAAATAGAGCAAAAGCGACTGCTTGGCCAACTATTTTTTGGTTGAATGAAGATAGAGCACATGATTCTGAGCTTATTAAAAAAGTAAATACTTACTTAAACGACCATAATACTAATGGTTTGGATTTACAGATTCTTCCTCCTTATGAAGCTACCAAGTTTACTTTAGAAAGAGTTAAAAAGGGTGAGGATACTGTTTCAGTTACGGGTAATGTTTTAAGAGATTATTTAACGGATTTATTCCCGATTTTGGAACTAGGGACCTCTGCAAAAATGCTTTCTATTGTTCCGCTTATGAATGGTGGAGGTTTGTTTGAAACTGGTGCTGGTGGTTCTGCCCCTAGGCATGTGCAACAATTTACTGCTGAGGGTCATTTAAGATGGGATTCTCTAGGAGAATTTATGGCAATTGTTGTTTCTTTAGAGCATTTAGCGGAGGTTAATGGGAATCCTAAAGCTAAAATATTGGCCGAAACTTTAGATAATGCAATTGAGGATTTATTAAAGAACGGAAAATCGCCTATGCGTAAAGTAGGGCAGTTGGATAATAGAGGTTCTCATTATTATTTGGCAATGTATTGGGCTAATGAGTTGGCCAACCAAACTGAAGATGCAGCTTTACAAGCAACTTTTGAAAAAGTGGCTGCTGATATGAAAGTTCAGGAAGATAAAATTATGTTGGAACTGAATAATGCACAAGGTAACTCTGAAGATATAAAGGGGTATTATCATCCAAATGACGCTGTTGTTTTTGAAAGAATGAGACCAAGTAAAATCTTAAATACTATTATAGATAATATATAATTGCTAGTTTTTATATCACTAAAGACTATTCCTTAAAAAACTCTTGCTTAAAATTAATCAAGTATAACTTTTTACTTGCTCTAGTCATAGCAGTGTAAAGCCATCTTAAATAAGATTTATCTAACATATCCTCAGTAAAATATCCTAAGTCAATAAATACATTTTCCCATTGTCCTCCTTGTGATTTGTGGCAGGTAATGGCATAGGCGAATTTTATCTGTAGGGCATTAAAGAATTCATCTTCCTTAATTCTTTTGTTGAGTTCTTTTTGTCCTTTGTAGTCTCTTGCAACTTCTTTGTAAAGATGTTGGTATTGGTCGTAAGTTATTGCTGGGCTTTCACTAGTTAGAGTGTCTAAAAGCACAATTACATCAAGTGATTTTTCATCAGGATAATCAACCATTTGCACACTTGCTTTTGCAAATCGGAAGCCATAGCGTTCAATTCTGTCAGTAATTTTAATTACTTCTACTATATCCCCATTGGCAATAAATCCTGCTTTGCTACTATCATCAAGCCAATAGTAGTTATTCCGAACAATCATAAGCATATCTCCTGCAGAAATTTCATCTTCCTGCCACCTAATTTTTGCTCGTATTTGTTGGTTGTATTGGTTGGCTCTTTTATTGGAACGGCAAAGTACAGTAGTGCTGTTTACTCCATTATTACTGTAGGCACTTTCCAGTGCATCTTGTAAATCCTCACCAGTATTTAATCGAATAACTTCTGAGTTAGTTTTTAACTGAGGATAAGAATAATCATTGGTTGAAATCTTATCCCTTAATGCAGTTGCATTTTCTAATATAAGGGAGTCATTTTTTTGCCTTACTACTTGCGTAAGTTCTCGGCAAATTACTTGCTTTGAGTATTTGCGCTCCAATCCCTCTTCCTCTAAAGCTGGGCTAATATCTAAATGTACTGGAGGAAGTTGGGCAGTATCTCCAATCAAAATAAGTTTGCAATCACTTCCATTATAAACATATTCAATCAAATCATCTAGCAATGATCTGTTCCCAAAACCTTTGTCAGAATTCTCAGCAATCATTGATGCTTCATCAACAATAAAGATGGTGTTGCTGAGTGTATTGTCCTTTAAAGTGATATAAGTGTTTCCACTTTTATTGGTTCTTATCCAGTATATTTTTTTGTGAATGGTGCTTGCAGATTTCTTAGAATATTTCCCTAAAACTTTAGCGGCTCTACCAGTTGGTGCCATAAGAACTGAGCGTTTTCCTAAAACGGGAAGGGATTTTACTAAGGTAGAAACAAGAGTTGTTTTTCCTGTTCCTGCATATCCTTTTAGCATAAAAATAGAACGATTTCCAATTGTTCCTACAAAGTCAGCAATATTAGTAAATAATTCATCTTGCTCTTTGGTGGGAGTAAAAGGAAAATGAAATCTAAGTTTGTCTTGTAATTTTTGGCTTTGCATTTATATGAAATTTACTTCTGTCTCTATGCTAATTCCATATTTTTCTAAAATTACTTCTTGCACTAATTTTGATAAATTGATAATGTCCTTTCCGCTTGAATTGTTGTAGTTTACAAGTACTAATGCTTGATTTCTATGCACTCCTGCATCTCCTTTTCTGTATCCTTTTAGTCCAGCATTTTCTATTAACCATCCAGCTGCCACTTTGGTTTCTGTGTCAGTCATTTTGTAGCCTACTATTTTTGGGAATTCTTTTTGTAATTCTTCAAAACTTTTTGTACTTATTATTGGATTTTTAAAGAAACTTCCACTATTTCCAATTTCAGATGGATTAGGTAGCTTTCTATTTCTTATATTTATTACAGCATCTGCAATGTTTTTAGGATTTACTTCTCTGTTAAGTGTTTTTAATTCTTCTTCAATTGCTCCGTAAGAAGTTATGTTAAGTGGTATTTTACTTAATTTGAATTCTACTTTTGTAATGATGAATTTGTTTTTTAGTTCTTCTTTGAAGATTGAGTTTCTGTATTCAAAATTACAATCCTCATTACTAAAATTTTTTATTTCTTGTGTTGCAATTTCTAGTGCTGTTACTTTATGAATTGTTTCTTTAACTTCCACGCCGTAAGCACCAATGTTTTGAATAGGGCTTGCTCCAACTGTCCCTGGAATAAGTGCTAAATTTTCAACGCCTGATAGTTCCTGACTTACACTCCACATTACAAATTCATGCCAATTTACACCACCACCAACTTCCACAATTATATTATTTTCATTGTCTTCTAAAATGCAAATTCCAATGATTTTATGTTGCATTATTAGTCCATCATAATCTTGGGTTAATAATATATTAGATCCACCTCCAATTATAAATGTTTTGTTGTTTTTATAAATATTTGAGTTTAGGATATCCTTTAACTCTACAACAGAATCAAATTCAGTAAAAAACTTTGTTTTGGCATTTATCCTAAAAGTATTGAGCTTTTTTAATGAGAAGTTTTCTGCAAACTTTCTCATTTATAAAGTGTTAGAGTCAATATCAATAACCTTATTTTCAGCACACTTAATTGTTCTTGCACTATATTTTTTTATTATTGAATAATCATGCGTTGCAATAAGGATACTTGTACCTTTAGCATTTATTTCTTTTAATAATTCAATAATTTTTTCTGATTTTTCAGGGTCTAGATTTCCTGTTGGCTCATCAGCTAATATTAACTCCGGATGATTTAGTAAAGCTCGTGCTATTGCAGCTCTTTGTTGCTCCCCTCCTGATAATTCGTAAGGCATTTTGTCTTTTACTCCACTTAAGTGCACGCTATCTAATACCTCATCTATTCTGGCTTTAATTTCAGTTTTGTTTTTCCAGTTAGTTGCTTTGAGTACGAATTCTAAGTTGTCAAATACATTTCTATCTGTTAGTAATTGAAAATCTTGAAATACAATGCCTAACTTTCTTCTTAAAGTTGGAATTTCTTTCTTTCTAATTTTAGTTAAATCAATATCAGCAACAGTTATATTGCCTGCATCTACTTTTAATTCACCATAAAGCACTTTTAATAATGAACTTTTTCCGCTTCCTGTTTCTCCTATAAGATAAAGGAATTCTCCGTTCTCAATTTTTAAAGTAATATTACTAAATACTTGGTGGTTCATTTGGCGTATATCAACACCCTCGAGACTAATAATATTATTGTTCATTTTTTGGTGAGTATTTGTGAATGGTGCCAAAAGGAATTTTATTTAGTAACTTAGTGATGCCTTCAATCTCATTTATTAAATTATTTTTTGTTAAACCTTTTTCTATCTGGTTAAGTCTAAAATAAGCAATTAAAGTCATTTGCTCATCTCTTACTTGTACAAAGTCAGGGATGGTTGTAGTTCCTTTTATTTTTAAGATGTTTAACACTAGGCAAATTAATATATTAATTAGTTGTAAAACGTTAAATTAACTTAATAATTGTTAAGAAATTGTGTTGAAAACTTCATAGTTTACTTATTTACTCACTTTGGATATTTACTAATTTTAAATCTGATAAGAAATCCTATGAAATTAAGATACTACTCCCTCCTTTTTTTACTGTTTTCTAGTAGTTTAGTTTTAGCTCAAAATCATTCTATTGATGATGCTCAATTACTTTTTGATAATGGAAAATATAGCGCGGCACAAGCTCTTTTAAATCAACTTACTTCTGGTCATTCAGCTAATGCTGAAGCAATGTTTTTAAATGCAAAATGTTCCAAAGCTTTATTTCTATCTGATTCTGAGCTTTTGTATGAGGAGTTGAATGAGTATTTTCCTTATCATCAATTTAAGCAAGAAGTAAATGCTGATTTGGCGCTTATTAATTACAGAAAGAAAGATTACTTAAATGCTATTTCTTATTTTCTTGAGTTAGATAGTTTATCTAATGAGTTTATATTTAAGTTAGCGTATGCTAGTTTTAGTATTGGTTCATTAGTTGATGCGCAATATTATTTTTCAAAATTAATTGGAACAGAAAGCAAGTATTCTTCTACTGCTCAATATTATTATGCTTATATTGCTTACGAAAGAGGGTTTTATAAGTCAGCTTTAGTTTCTTTTAATAAACTACTGAATGATGAGAAGTTTGGGAATATTGTTCCTTATTACATTAGTCAAATTTACTTTTTTCAAAAGGAATACAAGCAATTAATAGCTTTTGCGAAACCATTATCAGAAAAAGTAATTGCTAGCAGGAAATCAGAAGTTAATAGATTGTTAGCAGAGGCTTATTTCAGAACTAAAGATTTTGTGAATGCTATTATTCATTTTGAGGTGTTTTTAGAAGAAGAAAAAGATGATAATTCAGTTGTTCATTTCTTGCTTGGGCAAGCTTATTATAATTCTAAAAACTACCTTTCTGCAATCTCATCTTTGGAGAAAGTTTCTAATTCAGAAGATAGTCTGATGCAAAACTCAGCCTATTTTTTAGGGGCTAGTTATTTAATGACTGACAATAAGAATTACGCATTACAAGCCTTTAAAAAATCCTCAGAATATAATTATAACCCTATTTTGAAAGAAGAGGCTTTTTATAATTATGCAAAACTTTCCTTTCAACTAGAGCTTCCTTTTGAGAATACTTTGGCTGCTTTAAAAACTTATTTGGAGTCGTACAACAATCCATTGCATAAAAAGATAATTGAGGATTTAATGGTTAAGTCTCTACAAAGTACGAGTCAGTATTCTGAGGCTTATAATGCTTTGGTTGATATTCACATTTTAACTAACTCTCAGCAAATAGCTTTGCAGCAGTTAGCTTTTTTCTTAGCTGTAAAAGAATATAATCAGCAGAACTTTAAAGATGCGATTTCTTATTTTATTGTTGCTAATAGATATCCTATAAATGATGATTATTCTTACTTAACAAATTATTGGTTAGCTGATTGCTACTTTCAGCTTAGCGATTTTGATAAATCAATCGCTATTTATTCTGATTTATCAGTTTCATTAAATAAAAACCTTTCAGATTATGAGAACTTGAAAAGTTATAATTTAGCGTATTCCTATTTTCAAAATAGAGATTATTCTAATGCTATTAAGTGGTTTCGTACATATGAGAAAACAGCAATTGATAGTATGAAGTTGAATGATACATACTTTAGAATTGCTGATGGATATTTTATGTGTTCTGATTTTTCTTTAGCTCAGAAATACTATAATAAAGCTATTGCTTATAATTTGTTTGATGTTGATTATGGAATTTATAAGCGTTCGGTTTCTTTAGGCTTGATCGGTAAAAATAAATCTAAAGTTAAGTTGTTAAAGCAAATTATTGCTGATTATTCAGCTTCATCATATTATGATAATGCTCTTTATGATTTAGCAAAATACTATAAAAATACTCAGCATAATGATTTAGCAATAAAGTATTATGATGATTTATTGATTTCTACTAAAGATGAAAACTTAATTGCTGATGCTTATTTAAGTAAAGGAATGATTTATTTCAATTCATCAAAAACTAATGAGGCAATTATTGAATTTTTGTTTGTTGTAAATAATTATCAGCAAACAATTTATTTTAAAGAAGCAATTTCTGGATTGCAAGCGGCTTATTCTTCATTAGCTCAAATTGATAAATACTTAGCTGTAATTGAAGGATTACCATCAGTAAGTATTAGCAGAGCAGAGCAGGATTCATTAACTTATAATGCGGCTTTTATGAAGTTCTCAGAATTAGAATATAAGGTTGCTAAAAAAGCATTTGATAAATACCTGGCAACTTTTGAAAATGGAATTTTTGTAAATGATGCAACTTATTATAATGCGATTAGTGCTGTAAAAATTAATGATTCAATTGCAGCTACTACCCTCTATGAAAAGGTTGTGGAATTAGGTGTTAAATCTCATCAAGAAACTGCTATGTTGTTTTTGGCTAGAGAAAGTTACTCAAGAGATGATTTTGTGAATTCTAACAAACATTACAATACTCTTTTGGAATATGCTTCTTCAAACTCAATAAAACGAGAAGTTGTTATTCGCTTGATGACAGGCAATGAGATGATTGATAATAAGGTCGCGTTTAAGTTTGCAAAACAAGTTGTGGAATTTGATAAAACAGATAATTGGTTGTTGAGTAAAGCTTATGTTATAATTGCTAGAAATGAGTTTGAAAATGGAAATTATGCCAAATCAAAAGTTACTTTTAAGCAAGTGGTTGGGCTTTCTGATTATGATGAAGGTGCTGAGGCAAAATATTATTTAGCCTACCTTACTTACTTAGATGAGAATTTGACTTTGGCTGAGCAAATGATTTTTGAACTTGCTGAGAAATATTCTAGCGATTATTTCATTGCAAAAGCTTTTATCCTATTGGCTGATATTTATGTTGCTCAAGAAAATAATTTTCAAGCAAAAGCCACTTTAGAAAGTATTATTGAAAATCATGATGGTGATGATTTAGTGAATTTAGCTCGTAAGAAATGGGAGCAGATTGTTGAAAAGGAAAAGGTTATAACCCTTGAATTAGAAGAGGAATTTTATATTAATATATCAGAAGATGAGATTGTATATGAGGAAGAAGTTCTTGATGAGATTAATGAGGACTATATAGTGGAAATTCCAGACTCTTTGAAAGTTGAGTCGGATAGTTTAGAAATTAAAATTTTAGAAGATGAAGAAATCGAATAGTCTACTTTTGCTTTTTTGTGTAAATATTGTCACTGTTTTTGCTCAGGATTTAAAAACAACTGAGGTAAATGTGGTTGAAGGTTTTAAGCCCACTATTCCAGAAGCCACTCGTTTAAATGAAAATGCAGTTTTTGCTGACACAATAAAAGAAGATAGAGTTCAAACTTATGAAGTTATTGAGTCTGAATTGCAGTCAGACTATAAAACTAAACCTTTGAAAGCTGCTAAAGTAAAAGATGATAAAATCCCAGAATTATATGCTACAAAAGTTTCGTTAGGTACAGGTTTTAGAATTGGAAGTAAAACAAGTGTAGTTCATAATAGTTTACGTTCAAAAGATATGAGTTATGGAATTATTGCTAATCATCAAAATAGTGATTATAAAATTGATTCAAAAATTGCAGGAAGGAGTAATAATAATCTTCATTTATATGGTAAGAAAATTTCAGCTAAACATATTTTTATTTCAAATTTGGATTATGATAGAAAAGCGGTTTATACTTACGGAGTAGGATCTGAGAATAAAAATCATGAAGGGTTTGAAAATAATCCTTATTATAATCGTTTTGCATACACTAAGTTTTTATTTTCTGCAATTTCAAAAGAGCATGATGAAGATAAATTAAAACATCATACAACTTTCTTTGTTTCTGATTTGAATGAGTTTTCTGAAAATCAAATTCATTTAAGTACAGATATAAGTAGAATAGTAGAAGGATATCCAATTAATTTAGAAATTGAGTTGAACGATTATCTTAATTATAATCGTGAAGATTTAGCTTTTGAAAGTAGTGATGTTAAATCTTTTCATTTTTTCCCAACAACCTCTATTGCTAAATATGGGATTGATTTTGATTTAGGAGTTGAATTACGTTTTCAGATACAACTTGATGCCAATGAATTTGAGATTTTTCCGCAAATAAAAGCGTCTAAGGAGTTAGTAAAAGATATTTTATTAGTGTTTGGTGGCTTGCGTCATAGCGAGCACAGGCATACGCTTAAATCACTTTCAGATGGAAATCCGTATATTCACTCTTACGGAACAAATCAATCTATTTTAACAGGTAATAATGTACCGCAAAGTTTAGAAACTACTGATTCTGATGAATTATTTGTAGGTATGAGGAATGTTTTGGGAAAGGATGAGGTTTTTGTAGGAAGCCTTGCTTATGGTGAGATAAATGATTTTGCTCACTTTATTGGTATTTCAAATGATGCTTACAATAGATTTCAAGTAAATTATTTAGAGTCTGTTTGGCAATTACACGCTAATGCAACTTATGATAAAAAGATTAATAATATCATCAGTTTAAAGGCAGCTGCTGATTATTTTTCTTGGAACAAAGAAGTTTATCATAAACCGAATTTTACTGCAAATTTAAGTTCACCTATTAATTTGAGAAATAAAATAAAAGTGGCTCCATCTCTATGTTATATTGGAGAAAGAAATGCGAATGATGAAGATCAGTTTTTGTCAGCTCAGTTTCATGCTAATTTTGCTTTATATTATTCATACTCCAAACAGCTTTCGGCTTATTTGCAATTAAACAACTTAACAGGAACTCAAAATGAAATCTGGAAAGATTACAAAGAAGTTGGATTTAATGGTGTTTTTGGTCTCAACTATTCCTTCTAAATCTTATCAACATTTGTTGAAAAACTCTTCTATTTTTTAGCGTATTTTGTATGGGTATAAATCATTCAATAATTGTATATTTGTCTGTTTTAAAAATTAGAGATATATAATTCAAATTTATGAGTGAGGAAAATAAAAATCAAGACTATAGTGCTGATAATATTCAAGTACTTGAAGGGTTAGAAGCTGTAAGGAAAAGACCAGCAATGTATATTGGTGATATTGGTGTTAAAGGTCTGCACCATTTGGTTTATGAGGTGGTGGATAATTCAATTGATGAGGCTTTAGCTGGGCATTGTTCTCATATCGATTGTTTTATAAATGAAAATAACTCCATTACAGTAACTGATAATGGTAGAGGAATCCCAACTGGAATGCACGAAAAAGAAGGGCGTTCTGCTTTAGAAGTAGTAATGACGGTGCTGCATGCTGGTGGTAAGTTTGATAAAGGTTCTTATAAAGTTTCTGGTGGATTGCATGGTGTTGGTGTTAGTTGTGTTAATGCACTTTCTTCTGATTTAAGAGTTGAAGTTCATAGGGATGGTAAAGTTTTTGAACAAGAATATAAAATTGGCGCTCCTCAGTATGATGTTCGTGAAATTGGAACTACTGATGTTACGGGTACTAGAGTTACTTTTCAGCCAGATGCTTCAATTTTTGAAGATACTGATTATCATTTCGATATATTAGTTGCTCGTTTAAGAGAATTGGCTTTTTTAAATAAAGGGATTCATCTTTCTATTACTGATAAAAGAAGAAAAGATGAAGATGGTGAATTTGTAAAAGAAGAATTCTATTCTGAAGGTGGATTGAAAGAATTTGTTTCTTTTTTGGATGAAACTAGAGATTCTATTTTAGATGATGTTATTTATTTTGATGGCGAAAAAGATGGAGTGCCAGTAGAGGTGGCTATGGTGTATAATACCTCTTATACTGAGAATGTCTTCTCTTATGTGAATAATATCAACACCCATGAAGGAGGGACACATCTTTCAGGATTTAAAAGAGGGCTTACGCGTACTCTTAAAAAATATGCGGATGGTTCAGGCTTATTGAAAAAAGTGAAATTTGAAATTTCTGGAGATGATTTTAGAGAAGGTTTAACGGCTGTAATTTCTGTTAAAGTTATGGAGCCTCAATTTGAAGGGCAAACAAAAACAAAATTAGGAAATAAGGAAGTTACTTCTGCAGTTTCACAATCGGTAAGTGATATGCTTACTTTCTATTTAGAGGAAAATCCTGAACAAGCAAAAAGAATTGTGCAGAAAGTTATTTTGGCTGCAACAGCAAGAAATGCTGCTACTAAAGCTAGAGAAATGGTGCAAAGAAAAAGTGTTCTTACTGGATCTGGATTACCTGGTAAACTTTCAGATTGTTCTGAAAAAGACCCGGCAAAATGTGAGATTTTCTTAGTTGAGGGGGATTCTGCAGGTGGTACAGCAAAGCAAGGTAGAGATAGGCACTTTCAAGCAATTATGCCATTAAGAGGTAAAATTCTTAATGTGGAAAAAGCAATGCAACATAAAGTTTTTGAAAATGAGGAAATCAAAAATATGTTTAAAGCATTGGGTGTTTCAATTGGTACTATTGATGATGAAAGAGAATTGAATATTGAAAAATTGAGATATCATAAAGTTGTAATTATGACGGATGCGGATATTGACGGTTCTCATATTGCTACTTTATTATTAACTTTCTTCTTCCGTTTTTTAAAGCCACTTATTGAACAAGGTTTTGTGTATATTGCTACTCCACCTTTATATTTATTAAAAAGAGGTAAAGACCATAGGTACTGTTGGGAAGAAAGCCAAAGAGATGCAATGATTATGGAAATGAAAGGAGGGAAAGATGTTAATGTAATTATCCAAAGATATAAAGGACTTGGAGAAATGAATGCGTCTCAGTTATGGGATACAACTTTAAATCCGGAATATAGAACGCTTAAGCAAGTTACAATTGATAATGCTGCTGAGTCAGATAGAGTTTTCTCAATGTTAATGGGAGATGAAGTGCCTCCAAGGAGAGCCTTTATTGAAGCAAATGCTAAATATGCCAATATTGATGCATAAGTTTTAAAAACAAATTAAAAAAAACAACTAAATAAATAAAAGAATGAAAGTTACAGTAGTAGGTGCAGGTGCAGTAGGAGCTAGTTGTGCGGAATATATCGCAATAAAAAACTTTGCCTCAGAAGTAGTATTAGTTGATATTAAGGAAAATTTTGCTGAAGGAAAAGCAATGGATTTAATGCAAACTGCATCTTTAAACGGTTTTGATACTAAAATTACAGGATCAACTAATGATTACTCAAAAACTGCTGGAAGTCGTGTTGCAGTAATTACTTCAGGAATACCAAGAAAACCAGGGATGACAAGAGAGGAATTGATTGGAATTAATGCTGGAATTGTAAAATCAGTTTCTGAGCAATTAATTAAGCACTCTTCTGATGTAATTTTGATTATTGTTAGTAACCCTATGGATACTATGACTTATTTAACTCATAAAGTAACTGGTTTACCTAAAAACAGAATTATTGGAATGGGTGGTGCTTTGGATTCTGCAAGATTTAAATATAGATTAGCTGAGGCTATGGAATGCCCAACATCTGATATAGATGGAATGGTAATTGGAGGTCATTCTGATAAAGGAATGGTTCCTTTAACAAGAATTGCTACAAGAAATTCCGTTAGAGTTTCAGAATTTTTGAAAGCTGATAGATTGCAAAAAGTATTGGAAGATACTAAAGTTGGTGGGGCAACATTGACAGGCATGTTAGGTACTTCTGCTTGGTATGCTCCAGGTGCTGCAGTTAGTGGTTTAGTTCAAGCTATTGCTTGTGATCAAAAGAAAATGTTCCCTTGTTCAGTTATGCTTGATGGTGAGTATGGTTTAAGTGATTTGTGTATTGGAGCACCTGTGATTTTAGGTAAGAATGGTATTGAAAGTATAGTTGAAATCGACTTAGATGAAGCGGAATTGAGTCAGTTAAGAGCTTCTGCTGAAGGAGTGAAAGCAACTAATACTTTGCTTAACGATTTAAATCTGTAAATATTTATCATTTAGAATGTTGTTAAATTGATAAAACTTACTATTTTTGCAGCCCTAATTTAAGAATTAAGAAAATGAAAAAAGATATCCACCCAAAAGAGTACAGATTGTGCGTATTTAAAGATATGTCAACAGAATTTGCAATTTTAACAAAATCATGTGTTGAGTCTGAAAGTATTATTAAATGGGAAGATGGTAATGAATATCCATTAGTAAAAATGGAGATATCTTCTGATTCACATCCTTTCTATACAGGAAAAGCTAAGTTGCTTGATACAGCAGGAAGAATTGATAAATTTAAAAATAAATATAAGAAATTTGCTAAATAGTAAATTTTCAATTTTAATAAAAAGCCCGCACAATTTTGTGTGGGCTTTTTTTTTAACTTTGCAGTATGAATGTAATTTTATTTGACTCTAATCGATCTAATTTTTATCCATTATCATATACACGACCAATTTCTGAGTTTCGAATAGGAATTTTAACGATAAAGGAAAAGTGGACGCATTATTATAAAAATATTTCTACTAAAACAGAAGATTATTTAGTTAGTAAATATCCCATCAGATTGCAAAAAGAAAATCTTTGGATTGATGCTTCTGTTTTACCTTCAAAAGAATTAAAAACGGAGTTAGATAGCTTAAGAAATGGAGAAATTCTTAAGTCAAATGGGAAAATTATTGCATTTAAAAATTTGAATTATTCTTTTAAAAATTTGAATAAAATTAACACTTCAATTCTTGTTAATTCAATTGAAAATATATGTGATATTTTTTCTGATAATGGAAGGGAAATTGAAGCTGATTTTAAATTACTAACTACAGCAAGAAAATCACAAGAGATTAGTGATACCAATACTGTAATTGGTAAGCATATATTTATCGAGAAAGGTGCGAAAATTTCATGTAGTATTCTAAATGCAGAAAATGGACCTATATATATAGGTAAAAATACTGAAATTATGGATGGAGCTATTATAAGAGGTCCTTTTGCAATGTGTGAAAATTCAGTTTTAAAAATGGGAGCTAAGATATATGGACCAACAACTTTAGGTCCGCATTGTAAGGTTGGTGGAGAGGTAAATAATTCTGTTTTCTTTGGTTATTCATCAAAAGCACATGATGGTTTTTTAGGTAATTCTGTAATTGGTGATTGGTGCAATTTAGGAGCAGACACAAATAATTCAAACCTCAAAAATAATTATGCTGAGGTTAAACTTTGGAATTATGAGATGGAGCGATTCAAAAAAACTGGCTTGCAGTTTTGTGGATTAATTATGGGAGATCATTCAAAATGTGGAATAAATACAATGTTTAATACGGGTACCGTTATTGGTGTTAGTGCAAATATATTTGGTAGTGGTTTTCCAAGAAATTTTATTCCCTCATTTAGTTGGGGAGGAGCTTCTGGTTTCCAAGTTTATAAATTACCTAAAGTTTTTGAAGTTGCTTCAAAAGTATTTGAAAGAAGAAAACTTGACTTTGATGAGAATGAACAAAATATTTTGTCAGAAGTGTATGATATGACAAAACGCTACCGAAACGAATAATAACTGACAAAACGGCCATCTTAAATCTTTGGCACACTAATTGCAAGTGTAACTGGTGAAAACAAATATTATGAAGAAAGATTTTAGAATAAGTTCAGCAGAGTTTTCTGACATGCTTAATGAAGATACAGAGTTTTTGCCATTAATGAGTGATGAGGATGAGGCAAAAATATCAAAGGAAGATACACCAAATGAACTTCCAATTTTACCTTTAAGAAATACAGTTTTGTTTCCAGGTGTTATTATCCCAATTACTATTGGCAGAGATAGATCAGTCAAATTGATAAAAGATGCAGAAAATGGTAATAAGACAATTGGAGTTGTAGCTCAAAAGGATTTTGATACAGAATTGCCAGAATTAAGTGATTTAAATCATGTCGGTACTGTAGCTCATATTTTGAAAATGTTAAAAATGCCTGATGGAAATATCACTGCTGTTATACAGGGTAGAAAGCGTTTTGAGATTACTGAAATAGTTCAAAAAGACCCTTATTTTAAGGCAAAAGTAGTTGACTTAAAAGAAGTAAAGCCTGAGAAAAAAGATGAAGAATTTGGTGCGTTAGTTTCATCTGTAAAGGATTTGGCTCTTAGGATTATTGATGAATCTCCTAATATTCCTACTGAGGCGGCAATTGCAATTAAAAATATTAAAAATTCATCTTTTGTAATAAATTTTGTTTCTTCAAATATGAATATTGGTTTGACTGAAAAGCAATCATTATTAGAAGAAGTTGATTTGAAGAAGCGTGCTATTTTAGTGTTAGAACTCTTAACTAAAGAGTTGCAAATGCTAGAAATGAAAAATAAAATTCAATCCAAAGTTCAAACAGATTTAGATAAACAGCAAAGAGAATATTATTTGAATCAGCAAATGAAAGCTATTCAAGAGGAATTAGGTGGGAGTGGTTCTCAAAAAGAAATTGATGAAATGCGCAAGCAGGCATCAAAAAAGAAATGGAATAATGAGATTGCAAATGCATTTGATAAGGAGCTTAGAAAGTTACAAAGAATGAATCCTTCTATGTCCGACTATGCTGTACAGAGAAGTTATATTGAGTTGATATTGGATCTTCCTTGGGATGAAGTTACAACTGATAGTTTTGATTTGAAACAAGCGAGAGATATTTTAGATAGAGATCATTTTGGTTTAGAAAAAGTAAAAGAAAGAATTATAGAGCATCTAGCAGTTTTAAAATTAAAGGGTGATATGAAATCGCCAATTTTATGTTTGTATGGTCCTCCTGGGGTTGGAAAAACGTCATTAGGAAAGTCAATTGCTGAGGCTCTTGGTAGAAAATATGAGCGTGTTTCTTTAGGTGGTTTGCGTGATGAAGCCGAAATTAGAGGGCATAGAAAAACTTATATTGGTGCAATGCCAGGAAGAATTATTAAATCAGTAAAAAAAGCAAAATCCTCAAATCCAGTTTTTGTTTTAGATGAGATTGATAAAGTGACAAGAGATAATCATGGTGATCCGTCTTCTGCACTTTTAGAGGTTTTAGACCCTGAGCAAAATGAAACTTTTCATGACAATTATTTGGAGTTGGATTATGATTTATCAAAAGTAATGTTTGTTGCTACGGCTAATTCTTTAGCTACAATTCAGCCTGCACTTAGAGATAGAATGGAAATCATTGAGATAAATGGATATACTATTGAGGAAAAAGTGCAAATTGCAAAAAAACATTTATTGCCAAAACAATTAAAATCCCATGGTTTAAAAGTAGAACAATTTACACTTTCGGATGTTATTCTAGAGAAAATTGTTGACCAATATACTCGTGAATCGGGTGTTAGGACTTTGGATAAAATGATTAGTAAAATGATCAGGAATGTTGCAAAGTCATTGGCTATGGACGAATCTTTTGATTATTCGCCAGCAAATGAAGTGGTAGAAAAAGTGTTGGGAGCTCCAAGATTTGATAGAGATAGAGTGATAGATAATTCTGTTGCTGGTGTTGTTACAGGTTTAGCTTGGACATCAGTTGGAGGAGATATTCTGTTTATTGAAAGCATTTTAAGTAAAGGAAAGGGGAAGTTATCGGTTACAGGAAATCTAGGAAAAGTGATGAAGGAATCGGTTACTATTGCAATTGAGTATCTGAAAGCTCATGCGAGTAGTTATGGTATTTTATCTGAAACTTTTGACAAATGGAATGTTCATGTTCATGTTCCTGAGGGAGCAACTCCAAAAGATGGTCCTTCAGCAGGAATTACTATGTTTACTTCTTTAGTATCTTCATTTACACAAAGAAAAGTTAAAGAGAAAATAGCAATGACTGGAGAGCTTACTTTAAGAGGGAAAGTATTGCCAGTTGGTGGAATTAAAGAGAAAATATTGGCAGCAAAACGATCAGGAATTAATGAAATTTTGCTTTCAAAACAGAATAGAAAAGATATTTTAGAAATCAATGAAAAGTATGTAAAGGGAATGACTTTTTATTATGTAGATACATTAAAAGAAGTAATTAATATCGCATTGTTAAAAGATAAAGTTAAAAATGCAGTTAAGATTCAATAGCAAGTTAAAATAAGATTGAAAAAGTATCGTTAATTATATTGTGAGTAAAAGAAATATTTTTCTTCTGGCATTTTTAATTCCATTTAGTATTGTTGCTCAAAGCGGGGGGCAAACAGCTTTTTCTTTTGTAGATATAGAGACTTCATCAAGAGTTGAGGCATTGGGAGGTAGTGGTATTGCAATTTTTGATAATGATGTTTCATTAGTTCAAACTACACCATCACTGTTAAATCCTGAAATGGATAAAGCTATAGTATTTTCTTTTGGAGATTACTTTTCGGATATTAATTTGCTTTCATTTTCTTTTTCAAAGAATATAGAGGAACTAGGTGTTTTTGCGCTTTCATTAAAAGCAATAAATTACGGAATTTTTGATAGAAATGATGAGAATGGTTATAATCATGGTGAATTCTCTGCAAATGATCAAGTTCTTACTTTTAGTTTTGCTAAACAGCTGATTAAAAGGTTTACTCTTGGTGTAAATTTAAATTTACTCAATTCTAATTACGATTCTTATAATTCATTTGCAATAAGTTCAAATATCTCATCAACATATTATAACAAAGAGAAAAGATTTACTTCTACTTTTCTTTTTAAAAATATAGGAAGGCAAGTTAATTCATATACATCAATTAATGAGAGTTTACCATTTGAAATACAATATGCAATATGCAAGGAGTTGGCTCATTTACCTTTCAGATATCATCTAACATATAATTCAATCAATATATTTGATGTTAAATCTCATTATAAATTAAGAAGCCAAACTAATACAGATTCAGGAGAGTTAGAGTTAAAACAGGAGAGTATTGCTAAAACTGCTTTGCGTCATATCGTTATTGGAGGAGAGCTTAATCCTTTTAGAAAAAGTTTATCTATTAGAGGTGGGTTTAATTTTCAAAGAAGATTTGATTTAACAACTACAACTCGCCCTGGATTAGTTGGTTTTTCTTGGGGTATTGGTTTTAAAGTAATGAAATATCGTTTTGATTATAGTCAATCTTCCTATCATTTGTCAGGAGCCCCAAATAATTTTAGTATTGCTACAAATTTGAGTACTTTTGGCTTCTAGATGAGTTTAACTTTTAATATTGCTATTGACGGACATTCCTCTTGTGGTAAAAGCACAATAGCAAAATCTATTGCTCTAAAATATGGCATGCGCTATATTGATACGGGAGCAATGTACAGAGCGATTACACTTTATTTTATGAGAAACAATATCATTAAAAATAAACAAGTTGATTTTGCTTTACTCTCAGATTCTTTAGATAAGATAACGATTAATTTTCAATTCAATTCTGAGCTAAAAAAGTCAGAAACTTTACTGAATAATGAGAATGTTGAGTCAATTATTAGAGGGGTTGAGGTTTCCGATAATGTTTCAATTATTGCTCAAATTAAAGAGGTAAGAGAAAAGTTAATTCTTTTGCAAAAAGCAATTGGAAAGTCAAAAAATGTAGTGATGGATGGTAGAGATATTGGAACAAAAGTTTTTCCAGATGCAAGGTTAAAGCTTTTTGTTACTGCAAAGGCTGAAATTCGAGCTCAAAGAAGGTTTGATGAATTGAAGGTAAAAGGTGAAAGAGTTACTTTTGATGAGATTTTACAGAATTTGAATGAAAGAGATAATCATGATACTAATAGAGAAATCAATCCCCTTTTGCAAGCAGAAGATGCTGTTTTGATTGATAATTCAGTCCTTTCTATTGAGGATCAAAATGATTTAATTGATAACTTAATAAATACAAAAAAATAATGAAAGTAATTATTGATAAATATTCAGGATTTTGCTTTGGAGTTGTTTATGCAATTCAAATGGCAGAATCTATTTTGGATGAAGAAGGAGTTTTGTATTGTTTGGGGGATATTGTGCATAATAATAAAGAGGTTGATAGGTTAAATGAAAGAGGTTTGAAAATTATAAATCATGAGGAGTTAAAAGAATTAAAGGATTGTAAAGTTTTAATTCGAGCTCATGGGGAACCACCTTCTACTTATAAATTAGCTTTAAAAAATAATATTCAACTATTGGATGCTTCTTGCCCAGTTGTGCTTAAATTACAACATCAAATTAAAGAAGGTTATGAGAAGTTAAAAGAAATTGATGGCCAAGTAATTATTTTTGGAAAAGAAGGTCATGCGGAGGTGACTGGACTTGTTGGGCAGACAAATAGTGAGGCGATTATTGTTACTACTATTGAAGATTTAGAAAAGATAGATTTTTCTAAGTCAATTTATATTTATTCACAAACAACTAAAAGTCCAAAAGCTTATTTAGATATAACAAAAGAGATAGAGAAAAGAGTTAAATTGTCATCCAATCCAGATATTAAATACATTGTTAATGATACTTTGTGTAGGCAAGTTTCTGGTAGAGAGCCTCAGTTAAAGCAATTTTCGAATGATAATGATGTTATTATTTTTGTTAGTGGAAAGAAAAGTTCAAATGGTAAAATGTTGTATAAATCTTGCGAGAAAGAGAACCCTAAATCATACTTCATTTCAGATGTAGATGAGTTGAATAATGAATGGTTTTTTGATGCTAAATCTGTTGGTATTTGTGGTGCTACTTCTACTCCAAGATGGTTGATGGAAAATGTTCAAAAAGCAATCCTAAAAATAGCTTAATATTCTTTTTTGTTATTTCATATTATAATTGTATTTTTGCACGCCTTTTTAGAATGTTAGTGAGGTAGTGAAAAGGCAAAAATTATAATTAATCGCTCTTAAAGTTTAAAACATCTTAGCCTTACATACTTTAAGATACAAATGTAAATGACGAAATATGTCAGAAGAAAAGAAAAAAGTAACTGTTAAAAAAGCAGTTAAAAAACCTAGAATTACTAAGGTTAAAAAAGAAGAAACTCCAAAATCTGTGGAGATAAAAGCAACTGAAAATCCCGTTGTAGAAGAAGTAAAATTAGAAGAAACTCATGTAGTTAAAAAAGTAAAAACTTTATCTAAAGAAGAATTGCTTGCGAATTTTGACTGGGACAAAGCTGCTCAAAATGATATGTATTCTAATGAAGAAAGATCAGATCTTGAAAAAGAATATGTTGCTACTCTTCCTGAGATTATGGACAAGCAAGTTCTTGATGGTACTGTTGTTTTGATTACTGAGAGAGAAGTAGTTGTTGACATCAACTTTAAATCAGATGGGGTGCTTTCTTTTAATGAGTTTAAATATAATGATGATTTAAAAGTTGGTGATTCTGTTGAAGTTTTAGTAGAAAAACAGGAAGACAAAAATGGACAATTAGTTTTATCACATAAAAGAGCTAGAATTTTAAGAGCATGGAAAAAAGTTAATGTTGCATTAGAGACTGGTGAAGTTGTTAATGGTCAAATCTTAAGTAGAACAAAAGGAGGTATGATTGTTGATGTATTTGGAATTGAATGTTTCTTGCCAGGATCTCAAATTGATGTTAAGCCAATCCGTGATTATGACGCGTATGTTGGTAAAAAGATGGAATTCAAAGTTGTGAAAGTAAATGAAGCATTCAGGAACGTAGTTGTATCTCATAAAGCATTAATTGAGGCTGATTTAGCAGTTCAAACTAAAGAGATTATGTCTAAATTAGAAAAAGGACAAGTACTAGAAGGAACTGTTAAAAATATAACTTCTTATGGTGTTTTTGTTGACTTAGGAGGTATTGATGGATTGGTACATATTACTGACTTATCTTGGGGTAGAATTTCTCATCCAGATGAGATTGTATCTTTAGATGAAATTATAAATGTTGTAATTCTTGATTTTGATGAAGGTAAGAGCAGAATTCAATTAGGATTAAAACAATTAGGCGCTCATCCTTGGGATAGTTTAGAGGGTGACTTAAAAGTCGGAGATGAGGTTGATGGAAAAGTTGTAGTTGTTGCTGATTATGGAGTTTTTGTTGAATTACAAGCAGGAATTGAAGCTTTACTACATGTTTCTGAAATGTCATGGTCTACTCACTTAAGGTCAGCTAATGATTTCTATAAAAAAGGTGATGCTGTAAAAGCACAAATTTTAACTTTAGATAAAGAGACAAGAAAAATGTCATTAGGTGTTAAACAAATGACTCCAGATCCTTGGGCTGAAATTGAAGCAAATTTCCCTGTTGGATCTAAGCATAGTGTAAAAGTAAGAAACTTCACAAACTTTGGAATTTTTGTTGAACTGATTGAAGGTGTTGATGGTTTAGTTCATATTTCTGATTTATCTTGGAGTAAGAAAATTAAGCATCCAGCTGAGTTTACGCAAGTTGATGCAATGCTCGATGTTATTGTTTTAGATATTGATAAAGCAAATAGAAAAATCAGTTTAGGACATAAGCAGTTAGAAGATAATCCTTGGGATGAATATGCTAAGCAATTTATTGCAGGAAAAGATTATGAAGCAACTGTAACTGAAGTGTTTGATAAGGGAGCTGTTGTTTCTTTATCAGAAGAAATTGAGGCTTTTGCTCCAAAAAGACATACTGAAAAAGAAGATGGTTCAACAATGGTTGTTGGTGAAACTTTAGCTGTAAGAGTTCTTGAGTTCTCGAAAGAGAACAAAAAGATTTTAGTTTCTCATACTGCTATTTTTAAAGAAGAACTTGAGATTGAAAGAAAGAAATCAGCTGCTTCTACTAAGAAAGTAATGAAGAAATTGGCAGATGACAAACTACATTCAACTTTAGGTGATTTGGATAGTTTGTCTGCTCTTAAGAAAGACTTAGATAAATAAAATTTATAGCCCCATTTATTTGGGGTTTTTTTTTATTATGTTTGTAATGAAATGTTAGAAGTAAGAGAACTACTAAATAAACAAGAAATTGAAATTACAATTGAAAGATTGTGCAGGCAGTTAATTGAGAATCATAATGGTTTTGAAAATACTGTTATTATAGGCGTTCAGCCAAGAGGAACTTTTTTAAGTAGACGTATTCTTTCAAAATTACAAACTCTTGTTTCTAAAACAAAAATCAAATCAGGTAATGTTGATATTTCATTTTATAGAGATGATTTGTTAAGAAGAGATGAGCCTATTGTTCCTCAAGAAATGGATATGGACCTTACTATAGAAGGAAAGAATGTAATCTTAATTGATGATGTGCTTTTTACTGGAAGATCTATTCGTTCAGCAATTGATGCTTTAATGACATTCGGTAGACCAAATTCTATTGAACTGTTAACTTTAATTGACAGAAGATATAGTAGGCATCTTCCAATTCAACCAAACTATGTCGGAAGAACAATTGATGCTTTAGAATCAGAGAAAGTTATTGTTGAGTGGGATGAAGTTAATGGAATTGACAGAATATTAATGAGAAAATTAGAATAATGAGTAATTTATCAGTTGATCATTTACTAGCAATAAAACATCTTACTACTTCAGATATTGAGTTGATTTTTAAAACTGCAGATAATTTTAAAAAGATTATTAATCAGCCAATTAAAAAGGTTCCTTCATTAAGAGATATTACAATTGCAAATCTATTTTTTGAAAACTCTACAAGAACAAAATTGTCATTTGAACTTGCAGAAAAAAGATTGTCTGCAGATATAATTAATTTTTCATCAGCATCCTCTTCAGTTACAAAAGGAGAAACCTTGCTAGACACTGTAAATAATATCTTAGCAATGAAAGTTGATATTGTTGTGTTGAGACATCCGAAGCCAGGTGCATCAGTTTTCTTATCAAGAAATATTGATGCCAAAATTGTTAATGCTGGCGATGGAACTCATGAGCATCCAACTCAGGCATTATTAGATTCATATTCAATTAGAGAGAAATATGGTGAGGTAAATGGAAAGAAAATTGTAATTATTGGGGACATCTTGCACTCAAGAGTTGCACTATCTAATATTTATTGTCTACAAAAACTAGGTGCCGAAGTTAGAGTTTGCGGTCCTTCTTCATTAATGCCGAAATATTTGGATGTTTTAAATGTATCTCATTTCTCTGATTTGAAAGAAGCCCTTAATTGGTGTGATATTGCTAATGTTTTAAGAATTCAATTGGAACGCCAAGCTGTCAATTATTTTCCATCACTTAGAGAATATGCCATGGTTTATGGAATTAATAAAAATTTGTTAGATAGTTTGGGTAAGGAAATAACTATTATGCACCCAGGTCCAATAAATAGAGGGGTAGAATTAAGTTCAGATGTTGCTGACTCTAAACATTCAATCATTTTAAATCAAGTAGAAAATGGTGTTGCAATTAGAATGGCTGTAATTTATTTACTTGCTGGAAAAATAAAAAAAAACTAGAATGAATTTACAAGAAACAACCTTAGTATTTAATTTAAGAGAAGATAATAATATTTCTGATTTAAAAATTACTTCAGAGATAAAGCACTTTATTGCAGATTTAAGAAGTGTTGATAAGGGTGTGGCAGAAAGTACTAAAGAAAAATTTATTAACTTTGGCGAAAGTATTTCAAAAACTAATGGCTCATTTGTAATAGTTTGTGAGTTTTCATTTGATGAAAATTTAACAATAGTACCAACTTTACAAGAAGCTTACGATTTTATTGAGATGGAAGAAATTGAAAGACAATTAGAATTATAAATCAAAATTATTAAATATGAAAAAATCACTACTTATTTTAATTTCAGCAATTGCAACAATTTTTGCTAGTGCACAATGTACACCTGATTCTCAGTTTTCTGCACCAGGAATATATCCTGATAGCGTGACTGGACTTTCTTCTGCTTATGTAGGACAAGCATATAATGAAATTATAACTATTATTACCCCTTTAGACACTACAGTGGTGTATAATGGCACTTCACTTGATGTCACTGTATTGTCTATTGAATTGACTAGTCTCACTGGTTTGCCTGCTAGTTTTTCATATGACTGTGAAGCTGGTAATTGTTCCTTTGCTGGAGGAGCAACCTCTTGTGCTGTTTTGTCATCAGGTCAAGTCCTGATTTCGGAACTTGGTTTGCACCAAATTATTATTAACACAACTACTACTGTTGATGCTGGATTTGGAATTCAAATTCCCCAAGATGATGTAATTGATTACTATTTCATAGAGGTCTTAAACGGAACAGCCTCTAATTTAAATCAATTTAATGACTTAACATTTGAGCTTAAAGAAGTGTTGCCTAATCCCGTAGTAAATAATGCCAAAATTCAATTTATTTCAGGAACACCAGAAGCTGTGACTTTTAAAGTTTATAATCTATTAGGTGAAGAGATTAAATCGCAATTTATCAAATCTCAAAGAGGTGTGAATACGATAAATGTAAATACAACTTCTTTTTCTGAGGGAATGTTTTTGTATTCTATAAATAATGGAAAAGAAGTATTGACTAAAAGAATGATTATTAAAAATTAATGTCATTTAAATTAACAATATTAGGATGTAGCTCAGCTATTCCTACAATTGATAGAAATCCGACCGCTCAGTTACTTAATGTAAATGAGCGGTTTTTCTTAATTGATTGTGGAGAAGGGACTCAAGTACAGCTTAGAAAATTTCAGCTAAGTTTTCAAAGAATAAATCATATCTTCATTAGTCATTTGCATGGTGATCATTATTTTGGTTTGATAGGACTCATAAATAGTATGCATCTTTTAGGTAGAAAAAAGGATTTACATATTCATGCACATGTAGAGTTAAAAGAAATTATTGATTTACAATTATTAGCTTCCAATACTGAGTTAAATTATCCCTTATTTTTTCATCCAATTCCAGATATTGATGAAGGTATATTGTTTGAAGATGATAATATTAAGGTATCAAATATTGTTTTAAACCATAGTATAAAATGCTCTGGATTTATTTTTACTGAAAAAAGAAGTAAAAGAAAAATAGTTAAATCAGAAGTTGAGAAATTTCATATTCCTTATGATAAGATGAAAAGTTTGAAAAATGGTGCTGATTGGATAAATGGTAACGGGGAAGTAATTTCAAATGAAAAGTTAACTATTAAGAATAGTAAACCACATACTTATGCTTTCTGTTCAGACACTAGGTATGATGCAGAACTAGTTTCAAAAATTAAAAAAGTTGACTTATTATATCATGAAACTACTTTTAAAAAGGATCTAGAAGAAAGAGCATATCAAACAGGACATTCAACTACTTTGCAGGCTGCTTTTATTGCAAGAAAAGCTGAGGTAAAGAATCTTTTAATAGGTCATTACTCACAGAGGTATAAGGATTTTGAGGAGCTTGCTCAAGAGTCAAAGGAAATTTTTAATAAAGTATTGATATCTTACTCTGGGCTTGAGATTGATTTTAAAAAGTTAAACTAGATTTTAATGGTATATTTGCACTAATAAATTCTATGAAAAAGATTTTCTTTATAATATTACTTTTTACTGCTTATAGTAGTAAATCTCAGATTTTAAGTGATTCAGTTAGACCTTTTAACTGTCATCATGATGGAGCTATTTTTTTAGACATCATTAATGGAATACAAGTTGATAATTGGTTTTTTAATGATGATAGTCTGGGTTTGATTCTAGCTGATACTATGGGAGATATTCAGTTCTTAAGTTCTGATAGCCTTATCACGCAACAGTGTGGTAGTTATAAAGTTGTAATTGCTGGAGATACTTCTTTTTTCTTTGTAGGATGTCCCTTAGGAATTATACCAGATCATCAAAATGTTAAATGTTTTGGAGATTCAACAGGAATGTTGAAGAGGGTTGGGCATTCAGGTATGCCACCATATAATTATGAATGGTTTAAAGATGGGATAGCATTTTCTTCTGGTCCTTTTGATACTTTGCATGAATCTTTAACAAATGGAACATATAAAGTTATTGTAACTGATTCTGAGAGCTGTCAAGATTCAATTACAGCATTTATTACGTCTGCTGATCCTATTCAAATAGATTCATCGATTATTAATAATATAAATTGCAGGGGAGTAAATTCAGGAAGTATTACTTATTCAGTTTCTGGTGGGAAGAGATATACGGCTTCAGAGTTTTATAATTATTACTTGATTAGAAATAATGATACGATTGCTTGGAGTAATATTGATAGTATATCTGATAATTTCTCATCAATAGCTAGTCCATATCAAATAAATTTTGATAGTTTGTATTCTGGTGATTATATTCTCACTATTATTGATTCATTTGAGTGTATTTTGAATGATACATTTTCCTTAACTGAGCCAGCTCCTTATCAATCTTATGGCTCCACAACTTACCCTTTAATATGTGAATCTGATAGTGGATTTTTACAAGTTGATAGCGTGTTAGGTGGTGGGAATATTCAATTTGGTTTCTCTTTTGATTCTATCATAGGAGTAAATACTGATTCAATCTTTGTTCCTTTTGGTTGGTATCATTTTTATATTCAAGATTTAGATTTTGGTTGTATCGATACTGTGCCTCTTAGGTGTTATGCTCAAAATGAGATTTCTGTATTTGAAACAATTTCTAGTGTTAATTGTTTTGGTGAAAATTCAGGGATTGTAATAATTGACTCTATTACAGGTGGTAATGAACCTTATGATATTCAATGGGGGAGTGTAGACAATAATAATTTATTTGCAGGAATATATAATGTAGATATTGTTGATTCGATCGGTTGTGTTCATTCTGAACAATTTATTGTTAATCAACCAAATGAAATACTTTCAAATGAAGTTCTGTATCCTCCATCATGTTTTGGGATGTCAGATGGTATTATTGTTATTTCACCTTCTGGTGGTGTTACTCCATTTAGTTATTATTGGCTAAATGGTACTGGAACAAGTGATTCTTTATATGGTCTATTATCTGGAGTATATTCATTAGTTGTTTATGATGGAAATTCGTGTTTAGATACTATAAAAATTAATCTGCAAGTTCCACCAAAACTAGAGCTAAATTTTTTGTCTTTTGATTCGATATTATCTTGCTTTGGGGAGACTACTCTATTAGATTTAGTAATTTCTGGAGGAATACCTCCTTACTCAATTATTTGGAATGACGGGTATTCTAATCAACAAAGAGTAGTTGGTGCTGGTAATTATAGTGTTGAAGTAATTGATGATAACGGTTGTTCTGAAATTATTGCTATTGAAGTTACAGAACCTGATCAACTTCAAATTCTATTAGAATATACGAATATGACATGTGATAGTGGAGGGACTGCAAGCGTTACGTCTTATGGAGGTGTTGGTCCTATATCTTTCTTCTGGAGTACTGGAGATACTTTACAGAATCTTGATAATTTATGGGGAACTATTTATTGGATTATTGCAGTAGATTCTTGTGGGAATTCTGATTCTGTTGGATTTGAGTTGACTCCTTATGAACTTGAGACAGAAATTATTTATGATGAAATTACACATATGGCTGAGGTGAATATTGTATCAACAAGTTCAGCTGGTCCTTTTATTTATGTTTGGACTAATATCTTTGGAGATACAATAAGTTTTGATGCTATTACTCAAAACTTGTGTGAAGGAGTTTATTTTGCTACTACAACTGATATCCAAAATGGATGTTTTTCTTTAGACACCATTGATGTTGAATTTTTATTGCCTTTTGGAATTATTAATTTAGAAACAACTACAGTTCGTGAAGATATAGAGCTTTGGGGTTTTGCTCCTTATCTATACCTTTGGGACAATGGTGATACTACTCAGCATTCCAATATATGTCCTGGTTTTCATTGGGTAGAAGTTACTGATGCTATTGGATGTATGATTAGAGAAGATTTTACTATTGATAATATAGTAATATCTTTAGATCCTGCTGCTGCGATTATTCTCTGTGATTTAGAAAATATTGATATTGATTTAGAAGCTTCTGCAGTAGGAGGTACTATGCCTTTTTCTTATCTGTGGTGGAATGGATCTTCTGATAATCCTATCAATTTAGTAATGAGCCCAGGAAATTATAGTATTACTGTTACAGATACTAATGGTTGTTTTGTAGATACTAATTTTCAGATTGCTACAATAACTAGCGATTGTGTTCCAAATGTTTTTTCTCCTAATGGAGATGGTATAAATGATTATTGGAGTTTAGAGGATACCTTTTTATATGCCGAAAGTGAAGTGAGAATTTATGGAAGATTTGGGAAACTAATTTTTAAGTCTGTTGGTTACCATACTGCATGGGATGGTACAAACGAAAATGGTAAAGATTTACCTGATGGTGTGTATTTTTATCATTTGGAAATAGGAAATGGCTTTGATCCAATACAAGGTACAGTAACTATAATTCGATAAAGGATTTTAATTTATCATACTCTTGAGGTTCAAACCAGTTTACTTCTTTGTCTTTTTTGAACCAAGTTAATTGTCTTTTAGCAAACCTTCTTGTGTTTTGTTTTATTTTTTCTACTGCTTCTTTAAGAGTACACTCATTATTTATGAAAGAAAAAATCTCTTTATACCCAACTGTTTGTAGCGAATTTAAACTTTGGAACTCAATGAGTGATGATACTTCTTTAAGTAAACCACATTCCATCATAAAATCTACTCTTTTATTTATTCTACTGTAAAGTTTTTCTCTATCTATATTTAGACCAATTTTTATTATGTCAAAAGGTCTTTTTTTAATATTTTTTGTTTTAAATGAAGATAACTTTTTTCCTGTTTCTATGAAAATTTCTAAGCACCTTAATAATCTTTGGGGATTCTTAATGTCACATGAATTGTAAAATTCTGGATCAATATTTTTCACTTTATCTTGCAGCCATTCTAATCCCCTTTCTTTTAAATCTGAATTCAGCTTCTTTCTAGTTTTCTCTGAAATTTCTGGCATCTTATCTAACCCTTTGCTAATTGCATTTGCATAAAGTCCAGAACCTCCAACTACAATAACACAATCTTTGGTTTTATGAATTTCAGTTATTTTATTTATTGCATCAATTTCATATTTACCAGCATTGTAAGACTGAGAAATACTTAAATTATGAATAAAATGATGTTGTACCTCTTTTAATTCTTTAGGTGATGGAGGGGCTGAACCAATTAACAATTCTTTATAAAACTGTCTGGAATCACAAGAAATTATCTCAGTATTAAAATGTTGTGCAAGTTTTATGCCTAATGCAGTTTTTCCAATTGCAGTAGGTCCAACTATAAAAACGACTTTTTTAGTACTCATATTCATTAAGTTCATCAAAATCTTCAAAAGCATTATCAAATGGATCAAATTCTTTTTTAGCTTCAAACTGAATTTCTGGTGCCTCTTTTGGCATTTCTCCTATACTTTTTATACAGCTATTTTCTGTTGTTTCATTATCTGATTTTTCTATAAAAGTGATAGAAAAACGCCACATTTTTAAAAAATCATAAACATATAAAAGTTGACTATTAACTTCTGGGAAAACAGCTCCAACAGTAATTTCATTCATTGCAAGCATTGAATTCTCTTTCTCATCAATTTTAAATAAAGGGATTTCTTGTAAAAGCTCGAATTCATCATTAGTAATATAGAATGAGGCCATTTCATTTTTATCTAATTTTAAAGCGTCAATAATTTCAAAGTGTAAATCTTCAATAGTTTTTTCTGAAGCAATCGTAATATCTCTGATAACATCTTCTTTATATTCTAAATGAATTCTAATTATTTTTATCATTTTATTGGATTCAGGTTTATTTCTTTACCTTTTTTTATAATAAATTTGAGAGCCTCTTTTCTATTGTTTTTAACTTCCCCATCAAGTATAGCATCTTTAATAGCATTTTTTAAAAGACCAATTTCCCTACCGGCCTGTATATTAAAAAGTTTCATAATTTCTAATCCATCAATAGGAGGTTGAAAATTTCGAATACTATCTTTCTCTTCTACTTTTTGGAGTTTTTTTCTTACTAACTGAAAATTATTTAAGTATTTCTTAACTTTATTAGGGTTTTTTGATGTGATATCAGCATCACAAAGCATCATTAAATCATCTATATCATCTCCAGCATCAAAAAGTAATCTTCTTATAGCTGAATCAGTTACAATATCTTTTGCAAGTATAATTGGACGTAAATGAAGTGTCACTAGTTTTTGAACATACTTCATTTTTTCATTAAGAGGAAGCTTTAAACTCTTGAATATTTTTGGTACCATTTTTCCTCCAATAAATTCATGTGCATGAAAAGTCCATCCATGTCCTTTTTCATATTTTTTTGTTTTTGGTTTCGCAATGTCGTGTAATATTGCAGCCCATCTTAACCATAGATTATTTGTATTTTTACTAATATTATCAAGCACTTCAATTGTATGTAAGAAGTTGTCTTTATGACCATGCTTTCCTATGAATTCTACTCCATGCAGTTTTGTCAAAAGAGGAAAAAACTGATGTAATAACTCTGTGTTAAACAATAATATAAATCCATTGGAAGGCTTTTTAGAAAGTATAATTTTATTAAGTTCTTCAGTAATTCTTTCTTGTGAAATTATTGCTAGTCGTGCTGAGTTTTTCTTAATAGAATTGTAAGATTTTTCTTCAATAGTAAAGTTAAGTTGTGTTGCAAATCTTACAGCTCGCATCATTCTTAATGGATCATCAGAGTAAGTTATGTCAGGAGAAAGAGGCGTTCTAATAATGCCTTTTGCTAGGTCTTTTTGCCCATTAAACGGATCAATTAGAAAGCCAAAATTATCTTTGTTTAATTGAATAGACATTGAATTAATCGTAAAATCTCTTCTATTCTGATCATCCTCTAGTGTACCATTTTCAACAATTGGTTTTCGGCTAACATTCCTGTAAGATTCTTTTCGAGCTCCTACAAATTCATAATCCTCTCCATTATAATGAATCATTGCAGTACCAAATTTTTTGAATATTTTAAAGGATGCATCCACCCCAAGTTTCTTTGCAACTTTTTCTGCTAGTTTAATCCCACTTCCAATACAAACAAAGTCAATATCAGTTTTTTCTTGTTTACGATCTAAGAGTAAATCTCGCACCCATCCTCCAACAACATATGTAGGGTATTCAAGTTCATCAGCAACAATTTGTATTGTCTTGAAAATTGGATTTTTTAATTCAGAAGTAAAATTCACTATCTTATTTTTTTGATACTTCCATCAGAATTTACAAGTAATATTGCTGATGGCGTTTGCATGTCTTCATTTTGGCGCAAATTTACTATATAATCAACATTTTTTTTTATTTCTTCAGAAATTTCTGAAAAATTAATAGGACTATGCTCTCCACTGATATTTGCAGAAGTAGAAACAATTGGTTTTCCAAAAACCTTAATGAGTTCTTTGCAAAATTCATCTTGAGCTATTCTTATTCCTGCTGAACCATTTGGAGCTAAAAGATTATTAGCTAATCCAGTTACTTGATTGTAAATAATTGTTGTAGGATTCTCATTCAAACCTTCTTTAGGTATTTTACTAGATAACTGTTTTAGTTGAGTAGCATTGGCTACTAATGAAATGAGTGCTTTGCTTTCCATTCTTTTTTTGATTGAGTAAATTTTTTTTACTGCATCAGTGTTTGTAGCATCACAACCAATACCCCAAATAGTATCAGTAGGGTAGAGTATGAGTCCTCCATTTTTTAATACTGCTATTGTTTTTTCTATTTCAGTTTGCACACTATAGATTTTGGTAAACTTCCATTAAGCTATCTGCAATTTTATCATCTGTAAATTTTTGAGCAAATTCAAAGCCATTATCAGACATTGAATTTTGAAGTTCAGTAGAATTCTGAATTTCTAAAATTGCTTCCTTCATTTCCTTAACTGATAAAGTGTTGATGTATTTACTGTGCTTTCCTCCTGTTTCGGAAAAGCAACCTCCTTTTGAAGTGATTACTGGGGTTCTGCTAAATAAACTTTCTAATATCGGTATTCCAAAACCTTCAAATATCGAAGGGTAAATCATAATCTCAGCTGATTGGTAAATTGCAGACATTTCTTCAAGGGAAAGTCCACTAAGAAATATAACTCTATCTGATAAATTATTCTCTGAAATAAATCTTAAACATTTGATTTTATATGATTTTCCTTTACCTATTACTACTAACTTTTGATTTGGTAAGTCGGTTAAAGTTTTAAGTAAAGTAAAAAGATTTTTTCTTTCTTCAATTGTTCCTACATAAAGTAAATAATTCGCAGGTAATTTATATTTTGAAAGAGTATTTTTTATTTTTTTATCAGAAATAGTGCTTTGGAATACTTTATTACACCCTTGATAAATTACAGTAATTCTTTTTTCTGTGATATTAAAAAAGTCAATAATATCTTTCTTTGTTTGCTCACTTACTGCAATAATTTTATCCGCTCTTTCACAAGCAGATTTAAATTTCTTATAATAAATTCTCCTATCAATTGTTTTAAATAAATGAGGGTATCTAATGAAGATTAAATCATGAATAGTTACAACAGTTTTGATATTTGTTTTTTCAATTCCGATTGGTAACTCATGACTTAATCCGTGATAAATATCTATCTTATTTGTAAATAAATCTTTTACAATACTTTTACTCCTCCAATATGATTTTAATGCCCGATTTAATAATGATTTAGGAGTGCGAACAAAGGTATTTGAGTTGCTGTTTAAAAAAGATAAGCGACAGTTTTCTTTTGCTTTAGTCGTATATAAAAAGTATTTATTATCAGGAAAATAATTTGAAAGCACACGAATAGTGTCACGGGAATAATTACCTAAACCTGTGTTATTTAAAAAAGCTCTTTTTGCATCAAATCCTATCCTCATTATACTGCTACATTATATTCTCTAAGTGCATCATTTAATGATGTTTTCTTATTTGTACTTTCCTTCCTTTTGCCAATTATTAGTGCGCATGGGACTCCATAGTCTCCTGATGGGAATTCTTTATTATATGTTCCTGGAATTACAACTGAACGAGCTGGTATAATTCCTTTATACTTTATGGGTTCGTTACCACTTACATCAATTATTTTTGTTGAAGCAGTGAGTACAACATTCGCTCCAAGTACAGCTTCTTTTTCTATTTTAACTCCTTCAACTATTATTGATCTTGATCCAATAAAAGCATCATCTTCAATAATTACAGGAGATGCTTGTATAGGCTCTAATACACCACCAATTCCTACTCCACCAGATAAATGTACATTTTTACCTATTTGAGCACAAGAGCCAACTGTTGCCCAAGTGTCAACCATAGTTCCACTGTCAACAAAAGCACCAATATTTACATAGGATGGCATCATAATAACGCCTGGAGCTAAGTATGCGCCATATCGAGCAACAGCATGAGGTACAACTCTAACTCCAAGTTCTTTGTAGCCACTTTTAAGTTTCATTTTATCATGAAATTCTAATGGTCCCATTTCAATAGTTTCCATTTGTCTGATAGGGAAGTAGAGAATGACTGCTTTTTTCACCCAATCATTAATCCTCCATCCATTTTCAGAAGGTTCAGCTGTACGTAATCTCCCTTTGTCAATTTCTTCAATAATAGAATTGATGCAGATTACTGTCTTACTATCTTTTAAGAGAGCTCTATTTTTCCAAGCAGCTTCAATTATTTCTTTATATTCTTTCATAGGGCAAATATAAAAAAAGGGAAGCATAAGCTTCCCTTTTTAATTAAATATCAAAAATTATTAATTGATAATTAATTTTCTTTTAATTGAATTATTATTTGATTTAATATCAACAATATAAACACCATTTGCTAAACTTGAGGTGTTTATTCTTATCTGGTTAGCATTAACAGTTGTATTTAGAACTTTCTGTCCATTAAGATTAAAGATTGAGATTGAATTAATCCTCGCTGCATAACTCACTATATTTAAAGAGTTTTTAACAGGATTTGGATACATCTCAGTAGATGATTCGATAACATTAGTTGTTCCTGTATTTCCAGAATTTAACCCTAAAGCAATATAAATTCTTGGATTTAAATAACCTTGTACAGTATCAATATACGCTCTTCCTTTTGTTGCTGACATATCAGGACTTCCTAAAATTGAGTTTGCAGCTCCATATCCTGCAGGCGCCCCATTTACAGCTTGGAACATAACATCATAAGTTGTGTTATCCCACCAATCCCAAGGGGATCCTTCTTCTTCATAAGATTCTCCAAAAGCATTTGGAGCGGTAGATGGAACAGGTGTTAAAAAAACATTTAAACCTTCATATCCACTATTATTTACATTTGCAGCAGTAGTATATACATCGGAAAAGCCTGCTTGTACAAAAACATCATTATTCATATATTGATTTGAATAATGTTGTACTGTTCTACTTCCCATAACCTCTACAACAAAATCACCAGTTGTTGGTACAATTACATCTCCAGTATCAATTGGAGCATATGGATCATTCTCACAATGGAAAGAAACAATTGGCACATCTCCAACTTCAAGCCAAGATATATCAGCTAAAGCCCCACCTAAATTAAATGCCATACTTACTTCTGAACTGTAAGAAGGGTTGTTAGGAATATTCCATAACTCAGTTTGCCCTGTTGGAGAAGCAAAATCAGGCAGAAATGCAGTGTCAGTTCCATTTACATTACCAAAGAAAGGAGCATAAACATAAGGAGATGGAGGTGTAGTTGCTAAATTCATAAATTTAGGAATATACATTTGCGTTGCAGTGTCTAAAGTGGCAACTCCTAATGAGATATAAGCTCCAGTACCATGCCCACCCATGACGATTTTAGTAGGGTCAATTCTATAAGTATTTCCAGTAGCCTCAGTCATTCTCATATATCTTACCATAGCTCTTGCATCTTGTATTCCTCTGTATGCAGCTTGAATAAGACTAGAAGTTCTTACATCTTGATCAGTAGAAGTTGGATTCCAACCTAGTCTGTTGCTAAAAGCAACAGCAACATAACCTTTCTTTGCCCATCTCATACATTGCTCAATAATAGATGAATCAGTTTTTGTTCCTGTTGGTTGTCCGTTAACTACTGCAGGTAAAAATGAACCTGTATGAGCTACTATGATTACTGGTCGATTAATAATACTATCTCCAGTTGGCTCGTAAATATCACATACCAAATCAGTTGCAGCTGGTGGTAAAGCCTGTAACATTGGTAAAATACTAATGTTATTTGCATATACAACATCTGAAGTTACTGTAACTCCAGTAAAGACATCATCAAGATATCTGGTTTGAGCATCAGCAGAAATACCAATACTTAAAAAGAGAACAGCTAAAATTGATTGTAATTTTTTTTTCATAATTTTTTTTTTATTTATTAAGTTACAATATTACAACTTTTATTTGATATTAAATATCAGGGAGCAATAAGTCATTCTTCCTATTATTGGGCCACCATAAACTTCATAGTGCATATTGTTTAATAAATTAGAAGAACCTAACTTAACTGTAGCGTTTAATTCCTGTAATTTCTTACTGATTTGTAAATCTACTAAATCATAAGTTGGCACAATTCCAGTAAACTGTGGAGATCCTTCAAAAATAAATTCTTCAACCCATTTGTAATTAATGCTAAAGCTAAAATCACGCAAAATATTCTTTGTTGCAGATAAATGAATATCTCTACCAACTATACCAAGATTGTATTTGTGCTCTGGTGTGTTGTAAGCAGGAATAATTGGGTCGTATTCTCCTTCTTTATTTAGTTTATTCCAGGAGTAGTTTCCATTAAGAGTAATGTTTGTAGAAAAATAATAATTCATGCCAATTGATGCTCCTTGTGTTGTTACTGTGCTTTGGGCGTTTGCAGCTATTCTGTAAGCTTGAATTGAAGGTATTGAAATGTCATAGGCATCAGCATTACTATTACCTATGGTGTCAAATTTAACTCCAATTTGATAACCAATAAAATCAGTATATTTTGAATAATAATAATTTGCATCTAAATATACATTGTTGAAAAAAGTACTTCTATATCCCACTTCAAATGATTGTGCTTTTTCAGGTTTTATTGGGGCTACACTAAAAAATTTTAAACTATCTTTTGATAGCTGTGCTGGTAAATAATAATTAATCAGAGATTGAACTGTTACTAAGTTCTCGCCATAATCCTCGCCATGTCCTTCAAGATTTCCAATTAAAATGGCTCTACCAACATTATAGTATAAGTATTGATCAGAGAGGGTTGGATTCCTAATTGCAGATGAAAATGAAAAACGAATAATATCTTTTTCACTAGGCTTTAAAACTAAAGACATTGCAGGAGAAAAATTTATATCAAAGTTCTCATTTTTATCTGCTCTAAATGTACTATTCATCTTTAAAAACTCACCATATAAATTTGTTTCAATTCCTGTATAGAATCCTGCTTCTTTATTTGTAATCATTGTTGCGGTATCCATAAATAAACTTCCTTTTGTATCAGGAGTATATTGTCTGAAATTTGCACCAATCTTGATAGTTGCAAAATCTGGGTTAAATTGATATTCTGAGTGTATATGATTTAAAGCTGATTTGTCATAAAATCCAGTTCCTCCATGTAAATAAGCAGTTTTTGAAGTGATATCTTTTAAAGCAGCTTTAAATTCTTCAGTTCCTGGCAGAAGTCTATTTGATTCTAAATCAGTTAAATCACGAACAGTACCATGATTTGAAATAATAAGATCAGTATTTGCATTTAAAACAGAATCGCAAATATTTGTAAACTCATTTTGAGTGTAAGTAGTTTCATTAATTAAATAACTATAGTAAAAACTACCAGTATTAAGATCCATAGAATCTAATTGCATTAAATACTCAAAGTTAACATCATCCCAACTAAAATTATCTTTCCAGTTGTTTTTATAAGTTGTGTACCATTCTTGGTTGTCAAATTGATTGTATTCTTGTAATTTTAAAGCTGTAAAAACTGCATCATAACTATCTCCTGCATCTTCTTCAGTTCTATAAGCTCGTATAAAAAACTTATCCTTTTGTTTTAATTCAAATTTATTCTGCCAAAACTGAATATTTTTTAAACTAAACCTGTTATCCCCTTGGTAAACTGTTGTTCCTGTACTGTAATTTAAGGCATAGATTAACTCAGTTTGAGGAGTTAACATAAAATGCAAAGAAGATTGTGCTTTAAAATTTTTGGTATTATAATCAACAATATCTTTCTCCATGTATCCTGTTCTGTGGAATTTTCCTAATCCAGGATGTGTAAAGTAGTTTAAGTTTAAGTTATCTCTTACATCATTTAAATTCCCATCCGTATCTTCATCACCATATCTATTTATTGCATCATAACCTCCAGGGTTATCTGCTGAAGTTGTTCCATCAACTGCAGCCATATTATCTGCTTCCCAATCATGGGCTTGCATATAGGAAATATTTATTTTCAATGCAAAAATATCTACTCCTTTGCTGTTTTGAAATTTTTCTGCTAACCTAATAGAGTTTTCAAATAAATTCCTACTGCCAAACTTATATTCAATAGAAAGACCTGGTTGCATAAATGGATTTCTTGTTTCCATACTAATAACACCATTAAAAGCGTTAGGACCGTAATATGCTGAACTTGCTCCTTGGATAATTTCTACCCTTTGTATATCAAGTTCTGATGATCCTAAAAAATTACCTAATGAAAAGTTAAGTCCTGGTGATTGATTATCAACTCCATCAATTATCTGAAGTGAACGAACAGGAGATGTGCTATTAAAACCTCTTGTATTTATTACTTTAAAGCCTAAACTTGCAGCTGTAATGTCAACTCCTTTAAGTGCTCCAAGTCCATCATAAAAATTAGCAGAAGGTGTTTCTTTAATTGCAATCATATCTAGAGTTTCAACTGTAAGTGCAGCTTCTTTTTGTTTCTGAGTAATTCTACTATCAACTACTTTTACTTCTTTTAAGTTTTTACTATCAGCAAAAAGTTTGATTGCTTTAGGTTTTTGTGAATTTACTTCAATCTCTAGGCTATTGTATCCTAAGTAGCTAATTTTTAATATTGTTGGTAATTTTCCTTTGTAAATGATTGAGTATTCTCCATCAAAGTTAGTTGAGGTCCCTTTGCCATTTTCTTTTATTATTACTGTTGCGCCAATTAATGTTTCATTAGAAAGCCCATCAATAATTATCCCTTTAATCTGTATTTGAGCAATAGCAGAGAATGTAAATAATAGCAGTAAAAAGGGTAAAAGTTTTTTCATTTATAATTTTCAGGATAGCAAAAGTAAGAAAACTTTATTCAACAATTAGCTTACTGTTTAAGCCTTCAAAAGCTACCATGTAGATACCTTTAGGAAAATTAGAAGTATTAACTAAAAGAGTAGTGTTATCTTTCTTACTAAAATACATAGTCTTTCCTAATAAATTTTTAACAGTTACGAATCCTTTTAATTTACTTTTTAATGTAAAACTATCTTTTGCAGGATTCGGAAAAATTTGAAGATCTTCTTCAGTAATTTGATTGTTAATACTTGTTGATGTAGAATCTGTTAAAGAAGTATCACTACTAAAATAAGCAATACCTCCAGATAAGTTTCCAACTATCATTTCTAGCTGATTATCATTATTGATGTCTGCGAAAGTAAAAGTACATTTCCCTCCATCCCAAATTGAATTAATAGTGCTGTTTACTTGAGAGAATTGCCCAGTGAGGTTTACGTCAATATTGGTAAATTGATAAATTGTCCCGCTATAACTTCCCACAAAAAGCTGATAAACACCATTGCTATCAATCAACTTAGGACTACTATATCCTGTGCTAATATAATTGGTATCTACATCAATATCACCCCAGTTTGTAATAGTAGTATCAAAGACTGCAGTTGACATACTACCGGAATTAGGTAAGTAGTTAATAGTTCCATCTTGTTCTCCTATAATAAGATCAATAAGTCCATCTCGATTTACATCTACAAGTTGAGGGTGTGCAAACTGCCCAACATCAATTCCTTGATAATTAGGTGCAGAAAGTTGAAAATTTCCTCCTCCAGTATTAGTAAAAAGATGCACTTTACCATCAGCATCACCAACAATTAAATCTAGAGATCCATCTCCATTAATATCCCCAAAAGTTGGACTTAAATTTAAAGCCGGGATATTCAAGATTGTATTTAAATTAATTGAAGATATATTCAGCCAGTCTCTATCAATTAAATTAAACTCAGGAACAGAATCATTACCAATATTCTTAAATAAAGCTAAGGATGAAATAGGGTCATTGTTTGGGTCATGGTAGCCATAATTACCAACAACTAAATCTTGTAATCCGTCGTTGTTATAGTCATAAAAATTAGGCTGGCAACCAGTGCCTAAATCAATCATATTTTGTTGTAAAAAGTCTTTTTGAACAAAAGAAAAATCTGGTAAATTATTTTGCCCAGAATTTTCATAGAGCCAACAACTTTCAAAGTTCTCAGAATTGTTTTCACTATTTGTAGTAACTATCAAATCTTTTACCCCGTCATTTGTAACATCAACATAATAAGAAGCTGGGTAAACGTGCATTTCTGCAGCTATTGTATTGTTAAAATTTTGAGGAAAAATAGAATCAACAGCTGTCATTATTGCATTTTGATTATCGCCACCATTAATTAATAGATTCAAGTTATTGTAGCTAATATCTCCAAGAACTAAATCTTTATCATTGTCATTATCAATATCAATAGCAAGTAAAGTTGAGCCAGCATGTTTTTCTTTTGCATTTGAATTATTAGGGTTTGCAACTTGAGGGCATTGACAATTAGGGCAATTAAGTATGTAAGAATTTAGTCCTTCATAAAAAAGTCCCCAGCAACTTTCTGAAAACTCAAAAGCAACAGTATCACAACTTCCTGTGAGTTCCATAGCCATGTTTTTGTGGTATTCTACAAATCCTCCCAAAATAGAAAAGGTAAGGATGTCTAAATCACCATCATTATCAATGTCAGCAATAGCAGGAATATCAATTGGGCTGATGTAAATATTTAGGTTGTTGGATCCGTAATTTGACAAAACCAGAGAGGTGACTAAGCTAAAACTTAGGCTTGTGGTTGAGGTGTTTTTATAAATTGCCATTCCTCCTGATGAGTAGGTGTAGATGTCATTTTTTCCATCACAGTTGTAATCTTCTAAAAGCATCCAGTCGTGTACTTTCGGAAAATTCTCTCTGTATTTAGGTGCGTATGTGTAAGTTCCATTTTCATTTACAAAAGGACTTATTTTATTACCTGATTTATCAAAGACAACAATGTCCATTACCCCATCTAAATTTAAATCAATATTTGAAAATTGCCCAGCATTTATTCCTCCAGATAATGGAGATGAGAATTGT
>ERZ807291.699-NODE-699-length-56893-cov-44.795383_pt1 | contig 56893 bp, 42 predicted proteins | sample MGYA00521257_ERZ807291 | MGnify/ENA primary metagenome ERZ807291 (study PRJEB31413, sample SAMN03169783) | marine metagenome | biome: Marine; feature: Water; material: Subsurface seawater | place: North Sea | collected 2011-04-28 | depth 1 m m ... | reverse complement strand
CGACCCGATCAGCCCGTTCAACGATGGAACAATTTCATGATGAACATGGCCATCCAATGGATGGTAACGCTCTCCTTGGGCTGAGGAATACGATCACTCTTGTTGTCCGGAAGCCTCAAAAAGCGTTCCCGGCGAGCGATCAATCGATTCTACGGAATCAATCCAGTCCTTCCAAAGGCCCGACATCAATTCATCCACAGCGGCACAAAAATCCGCACCGCCCTCCTGCAGACGCTTCAAAGCACGAATTGCATTGCCGCCAGGAGCCATATCGCCTCCATTGATTGAAAATGCATTCCACATCACGGAACTCAATCGTTCCGTGACGCTTCCCGTTCCTTTCGCGTCGCGCGGTTCTGTGTACAGTTCTTCTACTTCGAGCAAGGCCGTTTTCAGCGAGTCGGTCAAGGTTTTGGCCCCTTCTTTCACGGAATCAGGCAGCCACTTCATCTCCTGTTTGACCACATCAATGGTGGCAAGCGCACGTTGAATCTGATCCATCGCATCGACAATTGGCTCCACCTCCTGAAGCACCAGCCGCCGATGCATAGAACGTTGTTGGTGCGCTGCGGCATCAAAAGGCACCCGTGGATCCGACTTTACTTCAAAAGACACATTGGATGAATGATCTCCCATGCGCATGGCAATGCGGTATTCCCCTGGCAGGACTTCTGGTCCACCGCCCGATGGGAACTTCTGTTTTTTCTGAATTTCACGGCCCGGCCATGGCATGCCATTGGAATCAAAGCGCCACCACATCGACTGCAGACCACCTTCAGCGTCTTTGCCGCCATTGCGAATCGTATCTCCTTGAGCATCCAGCACGGCCCAAAGGAGTTTGTCCTTGCCATATACTTCCGCAGAGTCTGGATGAATAAAATATTGAATGCGAGCACCGCTGCGGCGGTTTTCGCCTTCCCAATCGTGATCCGCTGTAAATCGCGAGCCCAAAGGACGACGGTAATTGACTTGGTACGCATCTGCCACCTCAAAAACACTCAAGGTTCTGTCAAACATCGCATTGCCATCTTTCGCCAGCGCGCGAAGCGGAGCTAGATCATCAATGACATAGGCTGCTCGGCCAAAGGTTCCGAGGATCAAATCACCGTCGCGAGGGTGAATCACCATGTCTCGGACCGGCACGGAAGGAATGTCCTTCGTCCAGCGGTTCCAATTCGTCCCGCGATCAAAACTCACGAACAATCCTTCTTCTGTGCCCAAAAACAACAAGGATGATGCAACCGGGTCTTGTGCAACACTCAGACAATGTCCGGTGACCTCTCCACCATCCATGACCAATCGCACCCAAGTCTCTCCTGCATCATTGGTGCGGTATAGGTAAGGCTGCCAATCGTTTCTGCGGTAATCATTGACCACTGCGTAAACCTCATCTGGATCATGGGCGCTGACGTGAATTTGTGGGATCCATGCGCCGAGGGGAAATCGCTTAATATCCAAAGCGTGATCCACCCATGTGGCTCCGCCATCTTGGGTGTGCTGCAATCGTCCGTCATCGGTTCCAACCCAAATTTCGCCGGAACGCTGTGGGTTCGTTGCAATGCATAAAATGGTGCAGTGGTTTTCCGCTTGAGTCGCGTCGATGGTGAGACCGCCCGACTCTGCTTGATTCTGTTTTTCGGGATCATTCGTGGTCAAATCCGGGCTGATGACTTCCCAAGTATTGCCTTTGTCCTTGCTGTGGTGCACATACTGCGAACCAAAATAAATCCCATCGGTCTCAAAAGGATCCGCAGCCACCGCCGCATTCCAAGCGAATCGCAAGGGAACGGTATCCGGCTGTACGGGCTGAACCCCTGTTTGGTCCCCCGTGACAAGGTTGACGCGGGAAAGGGATCCGCCTTGGTACATCGCATAAGCGGTATTCAAATCATTGGTGGCCGGTAGTACGTCAAATCCATCCCCGAAGAGGATCTCTTGCCAATCGCTGTTGCGGATCCCTCCAGAATGCCAAGCCTCACTCGGTCCAACCCATGATCCATTGTCCTGCATGCCTCCGTAGATGCGATACGGGATGGCCATGTCCACGGAGATGTGGTAAAATTGACCGAGCGGCAGGTTGTTGATGAACGACCACGTCTTTCCTCCATCTCGGCTGATGTTCAACCCACCGTCGTTGCCGTCAATGAGGTAATTCGGATCATCGGGGTGGATATAGAATGCATGGTGGTCGGGATGGACCCCGCTGTACGGGAGAATCGTGCGAAACGTTCGGCCACCATCCTCACTCATGTCTACCATGGAATAAAGATTGAACAAACGTCGTTCATCTGACGGGTCCGCGTAGATGTCTGCGTAGTAGAACGGTCGATTTCCTACTTGGTCCCCTTGAAGCATATTCCATGAGACCCCACCATCCGTGCTGTGGTACAAGGCCGTTGACTGCGATTCGATCAATGCGTAGATAACATCCGGATTTGCAGGACTAATGGTCAGTCCCATGCGGCCCAATTCACCTGCGGGAAGGCCGTCATCCTCGGTATACTGCTTCCAATCTTCACCGCCATTGTGGGTCACATAAAGGCCGCTTCCATCCCCACCACTCGTGAAAAACCAAGGCTCCCTGCGATGCGACCACATGGCAACCAAAAGCTTATTTGGGTTTGATGGATCAATGATCATGTCCGCCACACCGGTGCGCTCATCGATGTACAATTGATGCTCCCACGTCTTTCCTCCATCGGTGGTTTTGTAAACCCCTCGATCTGCGCTGTCACCCCATGCAGTGCCGATGGCACCTATCCAAACGGTTTCAGGGTCTTCCGGATGAATAATAATGCGGTGGATGTTTCGAGTCCCTTCCAATCCCATCAACTCCCAGGTTGTCCCCCCATCAATGCTCCGGTAAACACCGCGTCCGCTCGAATGGGAATTGCGCGGATTGCCCTCGCCGGTGCCCACCCAAATCACATCGGGATTCGATGGTGCTAAGGCCAAGGCGCCGATGCTCTGCGTCGATTGCTCGTCAAACAAGGCCTCCCACTGGACCCCTGCGGATTCGCTGCGCCACAAGCCACCGCTCGCCGTGCCGATGTAGATAACCTCCGGACGATTCCGTTGGACATCAATGGTGGTGACACGACCGCTCATGGCACCCGGACCAATGTGCCGTACGTTCATCTCATCCATGAGGGACTGAAGATCTTGGCTTTGAATGGACGGCGCAAAAAGAAGCGCGATGGCAGCGAATACGCTGGTGTGAATGTTGATTTTCATCACAATTGAATTTTTACGTTTTGTTCGGCTTCTACCGGAACGGACAGGCCAATCCCAAAGGCACTCGCTTTCACGTTGCCTTTGACCCTTAATTTCACTTCTTCTCCCAACAAGAAATTCATCAAGTTGGCTTCAATGATTTGCAACAATGCCCCGGGCTCCGTCTCGAACGCCAACTGCAGTTCTCCTCCTTGGCCTTGAGCGATGGTTTGAGCCTGCGGCAAAGAAACACGCCCTACCCTCTCATCATTGACGTAAACATCCACATCGGCTCCTTTGGCCTGAATGGCGAATGCGTTGGGGTTGTTGAAGACGACCGTACACGTTCCTTCCAAACCAGCGCGCCCGATGCGGATGTCTTCCAATCCTTCAACACCGGAAACTTCTAACGGTTTGACCACGGTGCATCCCGCAAGTAAAATGGTCGAAAGCATCGCCATGGCTATATAGACCGGCTGGCTCATCCTTGCTTGCTGAGGCGAGCGAAATTTTCATGAAACAGCGGAATGGTCTCGATTCCCTTGAAATAATTGAAAACGCCATAATGCTCATTGGGCGAGTGAATGGCGTCGCTGTCCAAGCCGAATCCCATGAGCACGGTTTTCAATCCCAAGATTTGCTCAAAACTGGCAACGATTGGAATCGATCCTCCTCCTCGGAACGGCACCGGTTTCCGGCCAAACGAACTTTCCATGGCAGCAGAAGCCGCCCTGTATGCGGTGGAATCTGTCGGTGTTACCGCCGGCTGCCCGCCATGCATGGGAGTGATTTTTACCGAAACTGAGGGTGGGGCAATGGCATTGAAGTGTTTCTCGAACAATGCCGTAATCGTCTCAGGGCTTTGGTTTGGAACCAACCGCATGGAGATTTTGGCCGATGCTTTGCTGGCAATGACCGTCTTGGCTCCGTCTCCCGTGTAACCGCCCCAGATGCCGTTCACATCCAAGGTCGGCCGGATGCTCATTCGTTCTGGAGCCGAATATCCTTTCTCTCCCTCCACCGCACCAATGGCGATGCTCGATTTGTATTCTTCTTCATTAAACGGAGCCTCTGCCATGGCCTCTCGCTCCGAAGCACTCAATTCGACGACATCATCATAGAAGCCCTCGACCGTGATTCGTTGATCTTCATCTTTCAATGAAGCTATCATTTCACAAAGGATGTTGATGGGGTTGGGTGCCGCGCCGCCGTAAAGGCCGCTATGCAAATCCCGATTGGGACCGGTCACTTCAACTTCCACATAACTGAGTCCTCGAAGGCCGACCGTAATTGAAGGAATGTCGTTGGCAATAATGCCGGTATCACTGACCAATACGATGTCTGCTGATAGTTTCTCTCGGTGCTCTTCCAGGAACGGTTCCAAATGAGCGGATCCCACTTCCTCTTCTCCTTCAATCATAAACTTGACATTGCAGTGCAAAGCATCCGCCTGGACCATTGCCTCTAAGGCCTTGATGTGCATGAACATTTGCCCTTTATCGTCGCAAGCTCCGCGAGCAAAAATGGCTCCCTCCGGATGGAGATCTGTCGTTTTAATGACCGGCTCAAACGCAGGAGAATCCCAAAGTTCCAATGGGTCGGCAGGCTGCACATCGTAGTGCCCGTAAACCAGAACGGTTGGGGCATCCGGCCCGATAATTTTTTCGCCATACACCACCGGATAACCTCCAGTAGGGATGATTTCCACTCCCTCCGCGCCAGCGGCCCGCAGATGCTCCGCTACCGATTCTGCACATTTGGTCACGTCTCCCGCGAATGCTGGATCCGCTGAAACAGAGGGAATGCGCAACAAATCGAACAACTCGTTGAGGAATCGGTCTCGATTTTCTTGGATATAAGTGGAACAAGGTGACATGGTCTATTGAATTCGATGAATGATGTCCACGAATATAGTACCAAGTGAAGGACCATTCTACCTCGAGGTGCCCGGGATGAGCATCGTGGGTGCTCGAGAGAAGCCTCCGTATATTTGCACCCTCGGACAACGTTCCGTCCAACGAAAATGAGCCCAACCGAACGCCCCCCAAACCAAGCCGGAAATCTCCCGGATTTTGAAAATACGGAACAGGCATTTGCACACCTCAATTCAAGGCAATTGAAAAAGGCGCTCGTGCTCTTCAGAACAGTCGGAAATCCTACTTTGGTCAGGCTGGGCAAAGTGCTCATGAATATTGCTTTGGCCCTTCGCATTCCAATTGCCTGGGCCATTCGCCCCACGGTCTATAGCCATTTTTGCGGTGGCGAAACCATTGCGGGGTGCGAACCCACTATTGCAAACTTGGCCAGCAGCGATGTAAAAACCATTCTTGACTACAGCGCAGAAGGAAAAGATTCCGAGGTCGAATGGGACCGAACGCAGGCGGAAATTATGCGTGCCATTCAGGCAACTGAGGGCGACAATCGGCATGCATTTTCCGTCTTTAAAGTGAGCGGACTTGCCTCCACCGACTTGCTGGAGAAGGTGGGGTCAACCTTGAAACCATTAGCGAAGATTGAGTCTGAAATCACGGGCTTGAGTGATCATGAAAGAGGGGCTTGGGAACGTGTTCAAGCTCGTTTTTATGGGCTTTGCGAACACTCCGCCCGGATAGGAAAACCTGTCTTTATCGATGCAGAAGAGAGCTGGATCCAGCCAACCATTGATGCATTGGCTGAATCGGCAATGCGCCGGTGGAATCGCGAGGAGACCATCATTTACAACACCGTTCAGTTGTACCGCACCGACCGCCTGGATTACCTCAAGTCTTTGACCTCTTTTGCAAAAGCAGAAAAATTCAACGTTGGTGTGAAACTGGTGCGCGGGGCGTACATGGAAAAAGAAAGAGCACGCGCCTTGTCACTCGGCTATCCTTCTCCCATCCAACGAGATAAAGCTGCAACCGACCGTGATTTCGATGCGGCACTGGAATGGTGCGTTGCGCACCTCGATCACGTTTCTCTTTGCGCCGGCAGTCACAATGAAAACAGCAACGCGTTGTTGTGCCAGAATATGGATAAACTGGGAATCGCTCGCAACGACAAACGCGTGTGGTTCGCCCAGTTGCTCGGCATGAGCGATCCCATCAGCTTCAATCTGGCCTGTGCCAATTACCAAGTTGCGAAGTACGTTCCATATGGCCCCATCGCAGAGACCATTCCCTACCTCATCCGACGGGCAGAGGAAAACACCTCAGTAGCCGGACAAACTTCCCGCGAGCTGGAACTGATCCGAAGGGAGAAGGACCGCAGGAATCGAACGAACAATTAAAAGGTAAACCGCAAGCCGGTTCTCAGCAATCGGGGCATTCCAGCTCGAATCCCGGCAGGGCGCCGCGCCACAATGAATGCCGAGTTGAACACATTGTTCATGCCGAAGTGCCATTGCAAATCTGGTCGCAACTCGCATCGAACCAGCGCGTCCAAAATGATGGACTCATCAGTCGCCTCCTGCGGGTTGATTGATCCTTGGCTTGCCGAAGTGCGCATGGCAGCTACATAACGCGTATTGGTTTCCAATGACCATTTTTCGTTTTGCATGGCGACTTGAACACTGAGTTGATGCGGAGCCAGATAGGGCATATAATCGCCTTCCACTACGGCATCCCATGGGCCATAGTCACTCTCAAATGCAGAAGTGAATTGAGCGTTTGTGTACGTGTATGACAATCGTATCGGCATGGCCCATTTGGAATGCGCTGCAAAGGCATTGCAAGCTGCTTCTAGCTCAAACCCGTGGGAGCGTGCGCTGCCCCCATTGAATAAGTCGCCTGAACCCTGCCCGCCCGTTGCCGCTAAATCTGCACCCAATAAATTTTGGTAAATGTTGTTGAATGCCACGGCCTGCCCCGACCAAAATCCTCCGTCAAATCGAAGGCCCAATTCTGCGTTGATACTGGTCTCCGCAGTTGTTTCACCGTTCGATCCTGGCGGAATGAAGCCTCTGTGAACTCCAGCAAAGATGTGTGCTGATTCAGAGATTGCATAATTCAAGCCCAATCCCGGAAGCCAAACGGTCAGCGGGTTGGTCCGCTCAGAGGGCGTTGAACCGGCACGATCCAAGTCTGATGAACCCCAGTCGGTTCGAGCCATTTCCATGTTTTCCATTCTCAGACCTGGAGTCCATGTGAAGTTTCCGGTGCGAATGGTTCCCCGCACAAAAGAGGCCAATGCTTGGGCACGATCGATGCGATTGCCCGCAGTGCCCGGAGCACCCGCGTCTGTGAGCTGCATCTCTCCATCGACGAGTTGATACCCATCGCGCCACTGAAAACGATCCGCATAGTCCTCGTGCCATCGCACACCATAGACCAACTGACCCAACTCACGAGGCAACTGAATGGAACCGCGGTGCTGTATCCCCTTCGCCTCATAGGCGCGATTGTTCGCTTTCATTTGAAGCAAAAATCCTTCTGGCGTATCGGCCTGCAATAGATTCTGACTCATGCCATCGATGAGACTTTGAAGTGAAATTGACTGCCCTAGTGAATCCTTCGCGCGATCCAGTTTGTACCAGTTGCGTTCAAAATTCGTTCGATAGATATCCGTCTTCACCGACCAATTATTCGTGATCTGCCATTCATGCGTAAGAACGGCTTGTGATTGTGCGGACTTCATCAAATCATTTTCACTGGCGCTATATCGCTGGAAGGGATCCGCATTGAAATCCTCCTCTGACAGACCCGCATAGGTCTCGTTGCTGGATTCCTCTGTCTCGCTCCATTTGAATTGCAGGCTCTGGGGATTTCGCGACGATTCCTTTGATTTCCAGCGCATCTTGAACATTCGATCTGACTTATCGAATCCTGTTGAACCGCCGTTCGGAAGGGATTTGAACCCATCGCTTCCTAAGCGCATTCCTTCTGCCATGACTCCCCATGATCCGTGCTTCGAATTCCATTTTTGCGTGACGCGTGCATGTTCAAGAAATCCTCCGAAGGCACTGGCCTCATATCGAACCATTCCACCAGACGAGACATCATCAAAGCCCGCTGTTACCAAATTGATTGCACCGCCAGCTGTCTGCGGACCAAATGCAATCTGGCTGCTGCCTTTCAATACCTCTATGGACTGCATCCGAGCAATGCTCGGAAAATAATACGCCGCTGGGGCAGAATAGGCCGCTGGGGCCATTAATACGCCATCTTCCATAATGGTGATGCGCGCGCTGCGCTCCGTTCCTGATCCACGCATTCCGATGTTCGGTCGCAATCCATACCCGTCTTCCTCTTGGATGTTAACTCCACTCACGGTCCGCAAGACACGGAGCGGATCGGTGTACGAATACCGCTCCAACTCTTCTTGGCCAATGACATGCAATGCACCCGGCACTTCATCTACTCCTTTCGCTCCTGCGGCCAATCCAATGGTCTGAACAGAGGCCTCTGGCAAAGAATGCCATTGTTGGATCATCAAATTCAAGGAGTCGTTTTCCATCTGATTCCCAAGGCTCATTTGTGCAATAGAAAGGCTAGAGATTGAGCCAATTAAGACCATCACAGAAGCAGTCTGCAGAGCAAAAGATAAGCAAGGGTTATGCCGTGTCATGGGGCAAAATTGGCGCCGAATTCGAAAACTCACAATCACCCAAAAAAGGTAATTTAGAATCATTCTAAACAAGAATGGCTCCAGAAGCAACCTATAATTTCACCCAACGAACCGCTTTCCAACCACCACCAACAAGCTGAATACGAGCGAAGTAAACTCCTGCCGCCAAATCAGAAATGCGGTGACCGCTCATCGCTTCATTGACCGATACCTCCCGAAGAACTCGCCCATTCGCATCGGTTAACCAAACGGCCGTGGCCGCTTCGCCAACGGGAGGAATCAGACGAATGAGTTGGCCCTCAGCCACGGGGTTGGGTGCCACGCGCCATTGTTCAGATTCGCCATCATATCCCATCCATCCCGAAACGGTCGTAGACTTCATCAGTACAGGCGTCCGATCCGACGCATTGAACATAGATTCGAACGTTGCAATGGCTTCTGACTGGTCCGAATATTCAAACATTCCACTCACCCATCGCGCCGGCACGGCGATGTAGTGCAAGCGAACATGTGCCTGAACGGATGTAGCACCCGAGCCATCCGCAATCCGATAGACCAACCGATCGGTTCCTGATCCTTCTTCTCCAACGGATCCATCGGCATTGCGGTAATGATTGAAATCCACGTCCAGTTCAGCCATTGGACCGAATCGAACCGTGTCATAGGCCAGATGATTTGAATAAAATCCACGGGGTGGCACCCGGTTGTCTTTGAGCAACACCGATGCGCGCTCAAGAAGTTGCGTTGGTGTCCCGGAAACATCGCCAAACACCGTCTCATATACTTGAACTTGCTCTTCAGAGGAAATCTCATTCCAATGCGGCTCATAGGCCGCGTCCCGCCCAAACACTCCTTCCTCAGGCGACCATTTGCCGCTGTGAAACAAGGTGTCTCCTGCAGATGAAACCAAGACAAATTCCAAAAACGCCAAGCGCGAAGGGTATCCACTTGGGAACTTATGCCCTGCCGCATTTTCAACCTCCACTTCAAATAACCATTCTCCCGCTTGGGAAGGAAGTTGCAATGCATGAAGTTGTGCCGTTTCGTTTTGCAACGAGCGTTCCGTTCGGGCGATGGTGGAATCAAATTGTGCCGGACTCGCGCTCAGTTCTAATGTGACCGCGTTGTCCCGCATTAATTTGAGCATGAACGCATTTCCTCCGACCAAATGATGCTTGCCAAATCGCTGCGGAAACAGCCAATTCGGCTGGGTGGCCGCGATCGCTCCTCCTTCCACCAGCGGCATGTGACACCCTTGGCATTGGACATTCTCGGCATTGAATGCAGAATTGACCCACTCGAGGTACGTCGTTTGCTCAAAATACACTTGCCCCGTTTCTTCCCCGCCTAAATCCTGGGTGTGAACATAAAGGGAATGGCAACTCGCGCACACCTCACTGTTACGCATGTGCTCTCCATAGACAGGGATGAAGCCTGTCTGTCCGCTCATCAGTCCGTCCCAGGGGTTTTCAAAACCACCCCATGCTACATTCTCCGGATTGATCGGCAAATCCCCATTCGATCGGCCCGCCAAGTTGATGTCATCGATGGTATGGCACGCGGCACAACCAACTCCATCGAGTCCCAAAGCGTCGTCCGCCAAATCCTCCATGGTATACCCATTCGGGCCCGCAGTCCCCGTCAAATGTGCTTCGTGAAAACCTTGAGGTGCATGGCAAGCTGTGCACACATTTTCAATGGATTCACGGTGATCGGGATTGACCAACCCCTCGTGTGCGACCTTCGCTTGCCAAAACGGATCGCGGGCGCTATTCGCCATCATGGTTGCCTGCCAATCCGTCACCGGACTCACCGTGTGGCCCGTTTCATCCACCAACGCTTCTCCCTCCGGGTCTGGCGCATGGCAATTCACGCAATTCCCAGAGCCCGTGAAATAAACGCCTTCTTCGGTACACAGTTCACCCATCCGCCAGCGCATCATTGCGGCATCATCGCCCTTGAACTTCTGGTGCGGATCTTCGGCAGCCGTCAAGAACACTGCTGCGCCAACAGAGATCAGAGGTAGAAAAAATGCAAAAAAGGTGGCGCGTTTCATCAAGAATTGATTCTCAAAATCTCCACAGCGAACGCTATGGGTATCTTTGTGCCAAAGTTAGAGCCGAAACACGCATCATGCCATTCACACATGCCCCTCTTTTGAGTCGAAAGTCCCTCTATCTTGCTGGGCTTTGCATCAGCTGGTTTTGTTCCCTTCACGGCCAATCGGCCCCAGAAGCGATCGTCGGCGAACGATTGGTCGGCGCCGAATGGCCGGTTTCTATCCGACCCGCCAGCCATGCGGAAGAGGAGGTTAACCTACTCATTGTCTGCCACAGCGGCTTGGTCATGTGGTTTGATGAATCCACGGGGATCGTGCGAGAGGAACCATTCCTCGACCTCAGTTCTACAGGCTTGGACCTGGTCGATTATGGCATCATGAGCGAGCAAGGATTGAATGACTTAATCCTTGACCCCAACTTTGAAGAGAATGGGCTCTTCTATATCATCTACAACGGCTACCGGCCGGATGGCACTGGAACCTTCATTGATGAGCGGCTCGTTTGCTTTGGGACCAATCCCGATCATACCCAAGCGGATCCCGACAATTGGTACGAAGTGCTTGAATTGGTGCAGCCTGCGCGAGGTCACAACGGTGGCCAACTGCATTTTGGCCCTCAGGATGGATACCTCTACATCAGCACCGGCGATGGAGGAGGTACGGGCACCGGAGAGACCGGCGGCGCGAGCGGAGGAGACGACCATGGGCCCATTGGAAACGGACAGAACCTCGAAACGCTTCTGGGAAAACTGCTTCGCATTCAAGTCAATGGGTTGGCACCGTACACAATTCCTGAAGACAACCCGTTCGTCTCCAACCCCGACGCTTTGGATGAGATCTGGGCTTACGGATTTCGGAATCCGTGGCGCTGGAGTTTCGACCGCTTGACGGGAGACAAATTCATCGGTGATGTAGGAGAAGTCGATTGGGAAGAGGTGAGCATCGAGCGCGCAGACTCCGAAGGCGGCCTCAATTTTGGATGGCGGCTCATGGAAGGCCCGATGTGTTACGAGCCGGTCGAAGATTGCGACCCCGACGGCACCTTGGAGCAGCCTGTATTTTCTTATCCCCACGAAAACGGATGGTGTTCCGTCATCGGCGGCTATCGCTACCGAGGGCAAGACATTCCATCCCTCTACAGCAGCTATGTCTTCACCGATGCTTGTGGTTTTTATGACCACAAATTTTGGACCCTTTCTGAACAAGCCGATGGCAGTTGGACCGGAGCACGACTCGACATCCAAGTGCCTGGAGGCTTTGTTCCTTGGGAAGAGACGCGGTTTGGTTTCGGCGAGAACAACCAGGGAGAATTGTACCTCTGCACCCAACAGTTTGTTTATCGCCTCAGCTACGACCCTGCTGATGCAACACAAACGCCAATGGTGAATGAGGCGTTGCGCTTTTCGCCAAACCCTGTGTCCATCGGTTCCGATGTGACCCTTGACGTGGGCAGCGAGGGCATCTTAAGTCGCCTGCGAATCACCGATTCCAGTGGCAGGCTCGTGCATGATGTGAACCTTGAAACAGCGACTGCGCCTTATGTAATGAACACCTCGGGGATGAAATCCGGTACGTACATCATCGAAGCTTGGGTCTTGAATGTGTCCCAACCCAGTCGGGGAAAGCTGAGCGTCATTGGTCGCTAAAGCACTTAGATTCCAGGGCAATCGCACCCGGTCGGAGGCAATCCAGATCCGGACGTGAGGTTTACAACGCCACTTTTCACACCAAAGCAGACTTCCAATTGCCGCAACGGGCAGCCCGGAGCCGTATCCAGAATGTAGCATGGCGGTTCTTGCCTTGGCCTGCTTTCTGACCAGTTGATCTCAGACTCCAACAGCCATTGCATCATGGTTGAAATGGATGCCTGGGCAGGGCCATCTGCGCATTCCATCCAGCACGCGAGGGCCTCAGACGGAAGGACGCCATCCAATTGCATGCGAGATTTGATGCGCTTTTCAGGGAGCCAATCGTTGCAACCACGGCCCTGAAAAAAGAAGATGCTCAGCAACAGTCCTACGAAGACTCCGATGCCGTAGCGAAAAAAGCGTTGACGAAAATTCACGTTTCAAAAGTAAAGCAAAGGACAGTGGTGTGCCCTCCCTTCGTAAATTCGGGTTTCCATGATTGCTTGCAAAGACATTCAATTCCAGTACCATCCGGAATCCCCCGTGCTCTCGTTTCCAGATTTGGCTTGCTCGCGGGAAGGAAAGTTACTTCTCTTGGGCAATTCCGGTTGTGGGAAGACAACGCTGCTGCATCTGATGTGTGGTTTGCTGCACCCGCAGCAGGGGGACGTAGAAGTACAAGGGCAAAAAATCAGCGCGTTGAACGGACCCGCATTGGACCGATTTCGGGGCAAACATTTTGGCATTGTTTTCCAACAAAGTCATTTCATCCAAAGCTTGAGTGTGATGGAAAACCTCGCCATTCCACATTTCTTATTGGGTGAAAAATTCCCCGCATCGAAAGCGGAAGAGCTGCTTAGCAATTTGGGCATCGCCCACAAAGCCCAAGCAAAACCCCGTGCCCTGAGCGTTGGAGAGCAGCAACGGGCAAGCATTGCACGTGCCCTCATCCATCAACCGAGCATTGTGCTGGCCGATGAGCCTACAAGTGCCTTGGATGATGCTTCAACCGCAGCGGTGATTGGTTTATTAGAGGAACAATGTGCTCAAGCTGGCGCCGCACTCATCGTTGTGACTCACGACCAGCGGCTCAAGTCACGTTACTCCAATCGGGTCGAACTGGATCCCGGAACACCTCAAGTCTCATGAGTTGGATCTACATGGCATGGCGAAACTTGGGATTGAAAAAACTTCAAACCACCCTTAGCCTGATTCTGCTGGCGTTTGGAGTGGGAATGGTCAGTTTGCTGATGCTCAGCGAAAAACAACTGAGCGATACGTTCGACCGGAACATACAGGACATCGACCTCGTGCTCGGAGCGAAAGGCAGTCCCCTTCAATTGATTTTGGCCAATGTCTACCATGTAGACGCTCCAACCGGAAACATTCGACTCGTCGACGCTCAGAAGGTCATTCGCCATCCCTACATAGAAGAAGGAATACCGCTGGCATATGGCGATAATTACCGCGGATTCCGAATTGTTGGAAGCACAGCAGCTTATCTGGATCATTACAATGCTGCACTCCAAGAAGGACGGCGCATGGGGGGGCCATTTGAAGTGGTGATCGGTCAAAAGGTGGCGGAGACAACCGGGCTCAAAGTAGGCGATACCTTTTTCAGTGCCCACGGACTTCAGGACGAAACCGATGTGCACACGGACAAAACGTTTACGGTCGTCGGTTTACTGGCAGAAAGTCAATCCGTCATCGATCAGCTTTTGCACTGTTCAATCGAGACCATTTGGGCGGTGCACGATGGCCACGGCGAAACGGTGGCTGAAAGTGACCGTGAAATCACCGCAGTGCTTCTGAAGAAAAGAAATCCGTTGGCCGTTCTAACAATTCCCAATGTGATCCGAGATAGCAACATGCAGGTGGCGTTGCCCGCAATCGAAATCAACCGCCTAACGCAAAATTTCGGGATTGGACTCAACACCCTCCGGTCCATCGCGCTCATCATCATGCTCATCAGCTTCGCAAGCATCTTCATTTCGGTCTACGATAACCTGCTCGCCCGCAAATACGAACTCGCTCTTCTGCGGACCATGGGCAGCGGACCATCAGGGGTGTTTTTGTTGTTGTTGTTGGAAGGTGGATTGCTGAGTTTTGGAGGTGCAGCTCTGGGGCTGGTCTTCAGCCGAGTCGGGTTGCTTGTACTCGCGGAGCTCGTGCAGGACAAGTTCCGCTATGACTGGAGCAGTATTGGACTTCTGCCCGGCGAATGGACTCTATTTGGAATGGCTATCTTTGTCGGGCTCATTGCAGCAGCGATCCCCGGCATTTCAGCTTTGAAAATCGACATCTCACGCACCCTTTCTGAAAAATGAAAACTCCAAAAAGACCCCGACCATTGAAGACGGCATCTTGGATCGGAATGCTCGGCTTGATCGCAATGAGCATGACAGACTTAAGCTCTTATTGCCATCCCACCGAGGGGGCGGAACAAGTTGTTAGCCAGGTGAAAGCGGCATCGGAAGGGCATGCGCTTGCCATGGCAAACACCGAAGCAAATGCGGTCGAGGCGGCTGAAGAATTGACTTGGCGCACGCTGGAAGACGTCGAGTTCCAAGACGTTTACGTGGAAGAGCTGGACGCATATTACTGGAAACCTACTTTTGGAGGAGGCGTCACGGGATTGGAAGGAAAAGACGTTTACATCACGGGGTATATGATTCCGGTTGATTTGGATGAAGACTTCTACGTTTTGAGCCGTTACCCTTTTGCCAATTGTTTTTTCTGTGGTGGGGCGGGGCCCGAGTCCGTGGTCGATCTGCGCTTTCCGGGCAAATCAAAACGCGTTTATCAAACGGATGAGCGATTGACTTTCAAAGGCACCTTCCGGTTGAATGCGGATGATGTGTACCAGATGAACTACATCTTGGACGGCGCAGTAGAATATGAACTTTGATTTACGATTGACGGCCTGAAGACGGCCCTTGATTGGAAGCTCGCACTCCGATGGAGCCGGACCGCCCACTTTTCAGGTGATCTTGCTTGAGGGCATCCCGCAAACGTGCTTTATTGAAAATTTTAGCGCTGTCTTTGACGCCGCGGCGCAACTTCTTTTGTTCTTCTTCTGGAAGCTGAATAATGCTATTGCATTTCGAACTGCACGTCCCTTGGTATTGTTCCGTGCAAGAGGTGCACTGAATGAACAGCAAGTTGCAAGCAACGTTGAGGCAATTGGTGTGATCGTCGCACGGAGTCCCGCATTGGTGGCATTCGGCAATCACATCTACTGAAATGCGTTCTGCCCTTCGTTCATCAAAGACGAAATTCTTGCCGATGAAGCGATTCTCCAATCCATTCTCTCGGACTTGCCGCGTGTACTCAATGATCCCTCCTTCCAATTGATGCACCTTGGGAAAGCCTTTGTGTTTGAGCCATGCGGAGGCTTTTTCACACCGAATTCCGCCGGTACAGTACATCACGATATTCTGCTCCTCTTTGCCTTGCAACAAGTCCTCTACCAACTTAATTTCTTCGCGAAAGGTGTCCACATCCGGCGTGATGGCGCCTTTGAAGTGACCGACTTCACTCTCATAATGGTTGCGCATGTCGATGAGGATTGTATCTTCTTTTGCCGTCAGGGCATTGAATCCTTCCGCATCCAAATGCACCCCCGTATCCCGAACATCAAAAGCCGTATCGTTTAATCCGTCGGCCACAATTTTGTCCCGAACCTTGATCATCAACTTGAAAAAGGATTTCCCATCATCTACCGCTGCATTGAGTCGAACACCGTCCAAGAAAGCAATGCTGTATAAGTGCTCTTGAAAGGCTTCCAAGGCGACGGTAGGTACCGAAATTTGGGCGTTGATTCCTTCACGGGCCACATAAGTGCGGCCCAGCACGCCAAGTTCATTCCAATGGATGAACAAATAATCTCGAAAGAAGGCGGGGTTGAGAATGCGCGCATATTGGTAGAAAGAAACCGTTGTACGGTCATTTTCTCCATTCTCCATGCGTTCCAACAACACCTTTCGATCGACCAAATTGCGCAGTTGTTGCTTCATGCGATTACAAGTCACAGTGCCTCTCCAGCGCGGAGGGTCCTTCGTTAATTACAGGCACAAAGATACGGAAACATCAGGGTGTGAGTAAAATCGCTTCCCTTGGAGCAATAAAGACCGAGTCGCTGAGTTTTGGAAGAGAACCGATCGTCAATGCCACGAACATGTTAGAATTCTGCAAGAAAGTCCTCCTGAGAGTCAGCCACAACCGCGAATCATTCGCGCGGGAACTTGGAAAGGCCGTAAGAAGCCTCAAACCCATTGAAATCAAGCAATTGAAAGCATGGTGTCGCGTGCAATTTGCTCCAGCCTATTCCGACATCATTCGCAGGACATTTGCGGCCTATTGAAGTCGCAGGCCCCACGCCATCATTCTCCGTCACCAGACGGAAATGCAGCCTGCACATTCCGCAGAATGCCTTGGTATCCTGAACGTTTGACCGCACTCTTCTTGAAAACCGAACGAAACACTTCTTCCGTCATTTCCTGCCAATCCGCAGCGGCCAATCCCAGCAAATCCGGATGCGGTTCAAATAACGGTTCATCATGACGTGTGGCATGCCGATTCCAAGGACAAACTTCCTGGCAAATATCGCAGCCAAACACCCAAGGTGATAATTGCTGTGCAGCCGGCTCAGGAATCGCTCCTCGCAATTCAATCGTGTAATAACTAATGCACTTTGAACCATCCACCACCTGGGACTGAATGATGGCTCCTGTTGGACAGGCGTCGATGCATCGGGTACACGTGCCACAATGGTCGGAAGAAGGGGCATCCGGTTCGAGCTCCACATCCATGATTATTTCAGCAATGAAAAAATAACTGCCCATGCCTTGGTTCAGCAACAGGCTATTCTTTCCTACCCATCCCAGACCACTTTCTGCTGCCCAAGCGCGCTCATGGACGGGCGCTGAATCCACAAAAACCCGGCCTTCTACTTCTCCCCATTCCCGCTGCATGCCCTTCATCAATTCCTTCAGTTTCCACTTCAAGACTTGGTGGTAATCCTGGCCATATGCATAACTCGCAATCCGAGGCGCATCCGGAGCAGGCTGATCAGGATTGTGGTAATTAAAAAGCAGCGAAACAACTGTTTTGGCACCTGGAACCAGCTTGCTCGGATCCAAGCGCAGATCAAAATTGCGCTCGAGGTAGCCCATTTCTCCCTGGTAACCGCGCTTGAGCCATTCTTCCAACCGATCAGCCTCTTCTTCCAAGAATCGGGCCTTGCTCACCCCAACGGCTTCAAAACCCAAAGCCTTCGCCTCTCGAACGAGCCATTCCTTCCGCGTCAAACGTAAATTATTCGCGTGTGCCATTTACTCGGCAAACAACTTTCCTGAACGACCATCCGGCTTTCGTCCCAAGTGTGAATAAGCTGCAGGCGTTGCCTGCCGGCCCCGAGGGGTACGAATCAAGAATCCCTCTTGAATCAAATACGGCTCATACACTTCTTCCAACGTCCCTGGATTTTCTCCAATCGCCGTGGCAATGGTGGAAGCGCCAACGGGCCCTCCTCCGAATTTATCAATCAAGGCAGAAAGAATTCGATTGTCCATCTCGTCCAATCCCTTCTTGTCAACATGCAAGGCATCCAGGGCATACTCAGTGATGGCTTGATCGATGTTGCCAGTGCCTTTGATCTCCGCGAAATCCCGCACTCGCCGCAACAAAGCGTTCGCAATTCGTGGGGTTCCTCGGCTGCGCGAAGCAATTTCATACGCCGCTGAATGAACCGTCGGTATCTGAAGAATCCCCGCACTCCGCTCAACAATGTCGGTGAGCACCTTGGCATCGTAGTACTGCAACCTCAAGTTGATTCCGAAGCGAGCACGAAGCGGCGCCGTGAGCAATCCAGACCGGGTTGTTGCCCCCACCAGGGTGAATGGGTTCAATTCAATTTGCACCGTTCGAGCATTCGGTCCGGTATCGATGACCAGGTCAATCCGATAATCCTCCATGGCACTGTACAGGTATTCTTCCACCACCGGCGACAAACGATGAATCTCATCAATGAATAGCACATCATTCGTCTCCAGGTTGGTCAACAAACCTGCCAAATCCCCGGGTTTATCCAAAACCGGTCCTGAGGTGGTTCGGATGGCGACACCTAACTCATTGGCAATGATGTTAGCAAGCGTCGTCTTACCCAATCCCGGAGGTCCGTGCAAAAGGGTATGGTCCATGGCTTCTCCCCGCCTCGTTGCTGCCTGCACGAAAATTTCCAAATTCTCCATGGCGGCGCGTTGACCTGTAAAATCTTCAAACCGTGCTGGACGCAAAACGCGATCCATGTCACCATCGGTCGGCTGCTCAGCTTCGTTTCTCAAATCAAAGTCTTCCATATGCGATGCAAGTTAATCCGTCCGAACAAAAAAAGACCCCAAAGCTCATGGCTTTGGGGTCTTTTTCAAATGCGTGTGTCTAACGACTAGTGCACCTCCTCGCCAGACAAGGCGGGCGTGGTCTGAGGCACAAAATCAGCGTCATGCACAGGGTTCGAATAATCATATGCCCAACGGTGCACTTCAGGGAGCGGTCCGTCCCAGTTTCCGTGCACGTGGCGCACCGGCGTCGTCCACTCGAGCGTGTTGGACATCCATGGATTTTGCACGGATTTCTGACCGTAGAAGATGCTGTAGAAGAAGTTGAAGAGGAAGAACAGTTGTCCAATCGCTCCAATGATTGCAAAAGTCGAAATGAGCGGCTGCAAGTCCATCACGCTTCCTAAGAAATCAAAATTACTGTACTCATAGTAACGCCGTGGCGCCCCAGCAATTCCGACAAAGTGCATTGGAAAAAATACGCCGTATCCACAGACGATGGTTACCCAAAAGTGCGCAAAGCCCAACTTGGTGTTCATCATGCGCCCAAACATCTTTGGAAACCAGTGGTAAATCCCTGCGAGCATTCCAAAGATGGCTGACATGCCCATTACAATGTGGAAGTGAGCGACTACAAAATACGTGTCGTGAACATTCACGTCCAACGCTGAGTCTGCCAAAATGATTCCCGTCAAACCACCCGTGACAAACGTGCTCACCAAACCAATGCTAAACAGCATCGCAGGCGTGAACCGGATGTTGCCTTGCCACAATGTCGTGATGTAGTTGAAGGCTTTCACAGCGGATGGGATTGCGATCAACAGGGTGGTGAAGACGAATACGGATCCCAAGAACGGATTCATTCCCGTCACGAACATGTGGTGACCCCAAACAATGAACGACAAGAATCCAATGCCAAGGAGCGAGCCAACCATGGCTTTGTAACCAAAGATGGGTTTGCGTGCGTTCGTGGCAATGACCTCCGAACTAATGCCCAATGCAGGCAACAGGACAATGTAAACTTCGGGGTGACCCAAGAACCAAAACAAGTGCTGGTACAAAATGGGGCTTCCTCCCGTTACGTCCAATGCTTCACCACCAATGAAGATGTCTGAGAGGTAGAACGCTGTTCCCATCGTTCGGTCCATCAATAACAAAACCACCGCGGAGACCAATACTGGAAAACTCAAGACACCGAGAATCGCCGTCACCATAAACGCCCAAATCGTGAGCGGCAGACGTGTCATTGACATGCCTTTCGTCCGCAAATTGATGATCGTTACAACGTAGTTCAATCCTCCAAGCAAAGAACTCACGACGAAAAGGACCATGGAAATTAGCCACAAGGTCATTCCCATGCCCGATCCTGGCATCGCCTGTGGCAATGCAGACAAGGGGGGATATACCGTCCAGCCACCTGACGCGGCACCACCTTCGGTAAACAAAGACAGAATCATGATGACACTCGAGAAGAAGAAGAACCAGTAGCTCAACATGTTCAAGAAACCCGATGCCATGTCACGGGCACCGATCTGAAGCGGAATAAGCAGATTGGAGAAGGTCCCCGACAGCCCTCCCGTCAGAACAAAGAATACCATAATTGTTCCGTGAATGGTCACCAATGCCAGATACGCGTTGCGATCTAGAACGCCCCCTGGAGCCCATTTGCCCAAGAACGTTTCCAAAATGGCAAAACTTTCTCCTGGCCAGCCCAGCTGCAATCGGAAGAAAACCGATAACATAACAGCTACGACTCCCATTACGATTGCCGTAACGAGGAATTGCTTAGAGATCATCTTGTGATCGTGCGAGAAAACGTATTTCGATACGAAACTCTCTTCGTGATGATGTGCTTGTGCGCCCATGATTTAGAGGGATGCAGTTATGGTTTGACTTTCTTTCTGTTCGGAGGCTTGCTCCATCTCTGGCTCCTCAGAACCTTCCTTAACAATGAACTCGCCTTGCTCCGACATCCAAGCGTCGTATGCCTCTTGCGATTCGATCACAATCTTCATTTGCATATTGAAGTGCGCCGCACCACAAACTTTGTTGCAAAGCAGCACGTAATCGAATTCGGGATTCTCCAAAACCGTGCGCATGGAATCCGTCGTAATTGTTGGTGTCATCTTGAACCGCGTCGGGACACCAGGTACCGTATTCATCTGAGCGCGGAACTGTGGCATGTAAGCAGAGTGGATCACGTCACGTGAACGGAAAACAAATTCAACTTCTCGCCCAACAGGCAAGTGAAACTCGCCTTTTACAATTTGATCGTCCATTCCCGATTCCCAAGCGGTGAGTTCACCATCGAAATCGAAGTTCCGAATTTCTTGAATCCGCTGTCGGTGGCGAATCAAGCGGTAGAGCTTATCCTCTTTCGCCTCATAGGCGGCTTCGGTTAAGATGTTGACTTTATCGGACTCTAACATGTGCTCAATTTCCGCCATACGAGCTTCCAGAGCCTGTTTGCCATCCCCGTGGTCCGCATGGTCGTCATGTCCATGGTTATCGTGGCCGTGGTCGTCATGTCCATGGCCGTCGTGCCCATGATCGTCATGCAACTCTGCTTCTATCGCAGCCCACTCCGCAAGCAAATGGCCTTTTTCATAATTGATTTCCTCTTCGACCTTGGCAATCTTTTCTTCGATTTCTGTCAAAGCAGCAGCTACCCCTTCTTCGGTTACAATCCCCAATGCATTCATCGGAGTGATCAGGTTGTAATTCGCTTGACCAAATTCACCATCCGCACCGGGATAGCGAGCGGTCCAATCGAATTGCTTGGAATACAGCTCAACACGCAGCGCATCTTCGGAAGCCTCACCGGTCATTTCATTCCAAGTCTGCAGGCCGTAGGCAATAATGATAGCCAAAACAACAGAAGGAATCACAGTCCAGATCAGTTCGAGTCGGTTGTCGTGCGCAATGAAACGCGCTTTGCGATCCGCACGGTGATAGTACTTCGCAGAAAACCAAAACAGCAGGGTATTGACAATGAAGAATACCACGAAGATGATGGCCATGTTAAAGTCCATCAGCCGGTCGACTGCCGCTCCGTGCTCCGAAGCAGGAGGCGTTCCATATGAACCATACTTCACCAGCAGCACCACAAATGACACGTAAAACGCGACCATGAAGGCCAAGAACAGACCACCGTTCAATCGGTTGTCAGCTTCTGATATGTCCTCTTCCCGCTTTCCTCGAAGTGAGATGGAAAGCTGGTACACTTTGGACAACTGCACTGCAGCTACCAAACCAAGGACAACAACGAGGAGAATGAGCAATTTCATCACTTAACGGGTCTTGCAATCAATAGTGTAGTTCTTTCGACTCTTGTAGCATCGGATGGTTCTTGGGAATCAACGGAGCTTTACTCAACGCATTTAATGTGCGGTTGATGTACAGTCCAAGGAAACCGAGAAACAATCCTATCTCAAAAATACCGAATTCATTGTGGTCGAACATCGTCCCGGGTATAACAAGCAGATACACGTCTGCAAAGTGCCCCAGGAAGATGAGCATCCCCACAGGAACGATGAATTTTGAATTTCGTTTGGTATCCCGCGGCAACAAGGTATAGAACGGAATGGCGAAATTCACGAAGAAGGTGATCATGAATGGCACCTGATAATCGGAGAAAAAGCGCTGGGTGTAATACGTTACTTCCTCCGGAATATTCGCATACCAAATCAATAGGAATTGGCTCACCCAGAGGTAACTCCAAAGCATCGATATCGCGAACATCCACTTCGAAATATCATGCATGTGACTTGATGTAACCTCCTGGTAATATCCTTTCCCACGCAACCAAATCAAACCCACATTGAGCATGATCATGAAACTCACCCACATTCCCGAGAACAAATACCAGCCGAAAAGCGTGGAAAACCAGTGGACATCGATGGACATCACCCAATCCCAAGCGAGCATCGAACTGAAAACAGCAAAAAACACCAAGAATACCGCACTGCGGCGAAATTGTTTGAAGTGCAAATCCAAATCCGGCTTCTCATCCTCGAGCAACGACCATCTTCGGAACAAACGAGCGAAAATCAAGAAAGTCGCCACATAACCCAACGTTCTCAGCCAAAAAAACCAAGGGGTGAAGTAGGCTTCTTTCCCTGCAATGATGTGGTCATAATTGGGGTTTTCAACCGCTCCCGCTTCAGGGGCATCCAAGTATACCGTCTGGTCTCCCTCCACGACCATGTATTCATGGTATAGCGTTGAATCCATCCAATGGTACAAATGGTGTGCATGGAAAAAGTGTCCTGCAGCCAAAACAAAGATGATCACGCCCCCACCGATGGGCAAGAAATGCCACATGGCTTCAAATGTTCGCTTGATGATGGCCGACCATGAGGCCTCTACCGCATAGTTCAACGCATAAAAGAACAACGCTGCCAAAGAGATGGAAAACCAAAAGAATCCATTGATGAGCAGGTTGGCCCACCAGCGCTGGTGGTGATCCGATCCATCGGTAAAAAAGCCTCCAATCAAGGCAATCAACCCAATTCCCATAAGGATTTGAGTGATCAGTTTCGTACGTCCTTCAAATTTGAATTCCATGATCAGTTATTCATAGCCATGGCATCATCCATATCGGAATCTGCCGGTTTCACTACGTTGCCATTGTCGTCAAACTCCGGCATATCACCTCCATTCTGAAGGACTTTAATGTACTCAATGACCAACCAGCGGTCTTTCTGAGAAAGCTGAGAGGCATGCGAACCCATCAAACCCTTGCCATATGTCAAGGTGTGGTACATTTTGCCCTCGGGCAGGTCTTTCAATTTATCACTGTAACTCGGGATGCCTTGGATATGACCATTGCGGCTCAGCGCACCATCACCCTTGCCGCCCTCGCCGTGGCACTGGGTGCACATCAAGGTATAAATCTCTTGTCCAGCTTCTAATTCAGTTTGGCCAACTTGAGTCAATGGCGACTTTAAGTTCATGCCCGCAGCCTCGTAACCTTCCACCGTATTGGCAAAGGCATAGGGCATGACATAATCCATCGCGCTCGGGTTAAATGGAATCGTCCCTGCAACCGGCTTCCGAGCCGATTGAACCAAGCGCTGGGCACGTGCCGTTTCCTCACCTACTTGATAGGGGTCTTGGCCATAATCCACGTATGCCTCCACCGCAGGTGAACGGTACATGTCCGGCATGTATTCCAAGCCCGAGCTGTCGGGATCAGTAACACAGCCCGTGGTAGCAAACAATCCTGCTACGACTGCTGTCAAAACAATGTTCGTTCGGATGTTCATCACTTGTAATCTTTGGTGCTGAGCTCAAAAAGTGGCGTCTCCTTGATTGCCGCCTCCAACTCATCTGCTGAAAGGGTGTTCTGCTCGGTGGTTATCTCCATTACAAACTTATCGTCAGTCGTGCGTGGGTCCGGGTTGGACGCAGGCATTCCAGGCAAGGTGCCATTGCGCAATAAATACGTGATGGCCATTCCGTGGGCTCCGCAGAGAACGGAAAACTCAAATGTTACCGGGATGAAAGCGGGCAAATTCTCAATCAAGGAGAAACTCGGCTTACCTCCAATGTTCATCGGCCAGTCGGAGATCATGAAGTACCACATTCCCAAAAGGGCCAATGTCGTGCCGGTTGTTGCGTACATAAACGCTGCAATCCCGAGGCGTGTGCGCTTCACTCCGATGATGGGATCAATCCCGTGCACCGGAAACGGGGAGAAAACATCCTTGACCCGGATGCCTTTTGCTACCAATGCCGATGCCGCATCTTTCAGCGTATCGTCATCATCATACATTACATGGAATACCTTATTCATGGCTGTAAGGGTCAGTTATTTTCTTGAGCTTTCTTGTAATTCTCTCCGCTTGACTTCAAAATGGTCTTCAACTCATTCAATGCCAAAACAGGAAAGAATCGGGCAAAACCGAGGAACAGCGTGAAGAAGATTCCTAGCGTTCCGATGAATACACCAATGTCAATATTCGTGGGGTGAAATTCTCCCCAACTCGAAGGATCGTAATCCCGGTGAATCGACGTTACGATAATGACGTAACGCTCAAACCACATTCCGATATTCACCACAATGGAAAGCGCAAACGTGGCTACCAAACTCCGGCGAATCTTCTTAAACCAAAAGAGTTGTGGGCTGATAACATTGCAGGTCATCATGATCCAATAGGCCCAACTGTAGGGGCCGCTGAAACGATTGATGAATGCATAGCTTTCATACTCGACACCGGAATACCACGAGATGAATAACTCGGTGAGGTAGGCCACGCCCACAATCGATCCCGTAACGATGATTACGATATTCATGTATTCGACGTGCTTCACGTGGATGTAATTCTCCAGCTTCATGCCCTTACGCATGATCAATAGCAACGTCTGAACCATCGCAAAACCGGAAAATACTGCCCCCGAAACAAAGTAAGGAGGGAAGATGGTCGTGTGCCATCCGGGAATCACCGATGTGGCGAAGTCCATGGATACGATTGAGTGAACCGAGAATACCAACGGCGTCGCTATACCTGCCAGTACCAGGGAAACTTCTTCGAAGCGATTCCAATGCTTGGCACGACCGCTCCAACCGAAACTCAAAAAGCCGTATACCTTCTTGGCGAATGGCTTTGTCATTCGGTCACGGATGGTCGCAAAATCAGGAATCAGTCCAATGTACCAGAAGACGAGGGAGACCGAGAAATAAGTCGAAATGGCAAAAACGTCCCACAACAGCGGGCTATTGAAATTCACCCACAACGATCCGAATTGGTTGGGCAAGGGAAGTACCCAGTAGCTCACCCAAATTCGTCCCATGTGAATCCCTGGGAAAATCGCGGCCATGATCACCGCAAAAATGGTCATCGCCTCCGCAGAACGGTTGATGGCCATTCGCCACTTCTGGCGGAACAAAAGCAATACAGCAGATATGAGGGTTCCCGCGTGACCAATTCCGACCCACCAAACAAAATTGGTGATGTCCCAGGCCCATCCAACGGTCTTGTTCAATCCCCATACTCCAATGCCCGTGCCCAAAAGGTACAGGATGCATCCAACGCCGTAAACGGCGATGATGCTGGAAATGGTAATCATTATTTTCCATCCAATGGGAGCGTCCCCTTGAATGGGTCCGACCACATCGTCGGTGATGTCTTTGTAAGACTTGTCCCCTAGTATCAGAGGTTCCCGAATGGCAGCTTCTCTTTGCATGATCCTATCAGGCTTGGTTAGGTTCTACGTTTCGCACTTTCGTCATGTAGAAGATGTTGGGCTTCACTCCAATCTCCTCCAATGCATGGTAAGCGCGGTTGTTTTCAGAAATCGCTCGCACTCCAGCAGACTTATCGTTCAAGTCTCCAAATGAAATCGCGTGAGTTGGACAAGCCTCTGCACACGCCGTAACGACTGATCCATCCGGCACTGGTGTTCCCGCTTTTTTCGCATCGAGCTTGCCCGATTGAATGCGCTGCACGCACATGCTGCACTTCTCCATAACCCCACGGCTTCTCACCGTAACGTCTGGATTCAAGACCATCCGCATGAGACTGTCTTGCGCTGGGTTGAAGTTGGCAAACTTCTTATAACCCGGATAGTTGAACCAATTGAATCGTCGAACCTTGTACGGACAGTTGTTGGCACAGTATCGCGTGCCGATGCAACGGTTGTAGGTCATCTGGTTCAGGCCTTCATTGCTGTGAGTGGTCGCCGCTACGGGGCATACCGTCTCGCATGGAGCATGATTGCAGTGCTGGCACATCATTGGCATGTGCACCGTCTGTGGATTGGCAGATGGATCTTCCATCTTACGGTAAGAACCGATGACACTGGTTCCTTCCTCTTCTCCACGCTCGAGGCTATAATCCGAGGCAAAGAAGCGATCGATTCGCATCCAGTGCATATCACGGTGCCTTCTCACCTCATCCTTGCCCACTACGGGAACATTGTTTTCAATGTGGCATGCTGTAACACACGCGCTGCATCCCGTGCAACTTGTCAAATCGATGGTCATTCCCCATCGGTGACCTACTTCCTCTACCGGATGCTCATGCCAAAGATCAAAGGCGGATGTTGGTTTCCCATCCTGTGCATCGATCGCGCCGTCCCCAGTGACATCTTCATGCACTGCAAGCGTGATCAATTCGTTCCATGAAGCCTTTCCTTTCTTGGCATCTCGCTCAGCGAAGTAGCTCGAAAAGTCAGTTTCCTTAACGATGCTTTCACGACCCATAAACGTGTTTTGGATCTGCGTGCATGCCAGAGGATACGTTTCTCCTGTAGCCTCGACAGTCACATCGTACTGCGAATAATCCGTGAAATCACCTGATTGAGCTGTCCATGGGAATACGTTTTTCCCAACAGGAGTTGGTTTTCCGTCTGAATCCGTTTCGAATGAGCCGTTTTCTCCGGTCTGAAAAGCTGCCTTTCCAATGTTTTCTCCGTTGCCTCCTCGGCCATAGCCCAAGGCAATGCCAATGGTCCCAGGGGCCTGGCCTGGCATAGGGAATACAGGCAATTCCATCGAAGTGCCGGCGACAGTAACCTTGACCAGGCTTGCTGGCTTTTCTTGGCCAATGAAGCCGTTCAGGCCCATCGCATCCACATCGGAGTGCGCCATGGTCACGTAGTTGTCCCACGTGACCTTCGTCAACGGATCTGGTGTTTCCTGGAGCATGGGGTTGGCCGCATGTTGGCCGGCACCCATGGTTGTTTTCTGGTATAGCGCCAATTCAACAGCACCTCCCTTTCGACCGTTCAATTCCGAAATGGCTTGCGACGTTCCCGTACCTGCAAACGTAACGGCTTGGCCCGGCATAACATCAACTCCAATGAAGCCATTGTGAACCGCCTTGTTCCATGCGGCGTTGGTGTACATCGCATCGGATGTGTAATCGGATGCATGGGTTGATCGCACGTATGTATACCAATCTTGGTTGACACCGGACCAACGCACAAGGCTTTCACCCCATGGTCGTGTGTTGTGCAACGGCGAAATGGTTGGCTGCACCAAGTCAATTCGGTCAGCTTCAATCTGCAAATCGCCCCATGATTCTAACCAGTGGTGGGTCGGAGCAATCACTTTGCACAGTGATGCCGTCTCATCCGCTACCGTAGAAGTACTGACCGTGTGCTTCATCGCCGACAGCGCCTTTGCAAAGGCTGCGGCGTTGGGCGCATCATAAGCAGGGTTGCAGTCCGCTATGATCAGAACCTCAACCGCTCCTGCTGTCATATCAGATGTCAGCTGCTTCAGTGAAGAAGAACTCCCTTGAAACAAGGTCATCTCGTCATATGAAACTGTTGTTCCAACAGCTCCAAGCGCAGCGTTGATAGCATTCACTACGCGTTGCATAGCGAGGTCATTGGCTCCAGCCATGACCAACCCTTTGGATCCCGCTCGCTTCAAATCCTTCGCTGCCAAAGCCACTGCCTTGTTCGCTTCTTCTGAAAGTTGCCCAGCAGTCCCCTGGCCAGTCACCATCGCCAGCAATGCAGTTGCAACACGACCCTGCTCTGATGGCTTCACCATCGTGCGGTGATCGGCATTTGAACCGGTCAAGCTCATGTTGGTTTCAAAGGCATGAACCCGTGACATCTTACCTGACTCTGGCTTTCGCATGGCAGCCCAACGCTCACCGTAGATCACGTTGTCTGCAAAAGAACCCAAGAAATCGGCTCCGATTGTCACGACTGCTTCAGCCTCTTCGAGGCGGTAAGAGGGGAATGAATTGACCCCAAAGTCGGCTTCGGCAGCCGCTCGGAAAGCGCCGTAATCAATGGCATCATATTGGATGTGCTCCAATCCGGATTGGGCAATAGCCCGCAAGGCGGATGGCGACAATACCGTGTTCGTCAACAATACCTTTCGTCCTTCACCTTGCATCACATTGGATACCGCGGCATCAACTGTCGCCCAATCGCTCGCTTCACCACCAATCTGGGGGCCATCGAGACGAGCGCTGTCATACAGCGAAATCACAGAAGCATTGACCCGTGCATTCACACGGCCGTAACCTGTTTCGGTATTGGACTTGATGAATATGGGACGACCCTCGCGAGTCTTCACCAACACATTCACGAAATCATGCCCGTCGTAATAGGTGCTTGCGTAATGATTGGCCACACCGGGTGTGACTTCCTCAGGTTTGTTCGTGTAAGGAATGCTCTTAACGACTGGAGTCTCACACGCCGCCAAAGTGGCAGCCGTAAGACCAAAGCCCATGAACTTCAAGAAGTCCCTCCGCCCGGTATGGGTAGATTCGAGGCGCTCGTCGGTTAAAAATTCATCCACCGATTGCGCTTCAGGGAACTCTTGTCCTTGAATCGTCTTAAATGCTTCTGTTTCTCGAAGCTCGTCCAGTCCGGACCAATAGCGCTTTGTATTTGCCATGTGGCTGCGATAAGGGGTTCGCGATTGATGCTTAATAATGGCACTTGGCACACTCCCAGCCGCCAAGCTCCTTTACGGTGATTTTGTCGTCTTCCATGTACTTCCGAAGCTCTTCATTGCCGCGAAGGTTGTCCTTCAGGCGGTGATGAATTTCTTCATAGTACCCACTGCTTGCCAAGTCAATCTCGGCTTTGTTATGGCATTCGATGCACCAGCCCATCGTTAGGGTTGGTTTAGAGAGTTCGATCAAGCCGGGGTATTTGTCCACCAGCTGATTGATGTCTTCTACTTCAGCAACTCGGCCAACGGTATATGTTTCAACATCACCGTGGCAATTTTGACACTGCAGGCCTCCTACAACAACGTGCTGTTGGTGACTAAAGAATACGTGATCAGGCAAATTGTGGACCTTGTTCCAGCGAATCGGTTCGCCATCGTAAGTGTCCTGTGGCGAAGTGTAGCCATTTTTGCCGCTTCCATCAACGTACGTCCCGGAAGTTGGATCGAATCCGATGGCGTCATAAATCTTAGCGATTTCAGTCTCACCATACCTGCGTCCCTTTTTGACTGCTTTGTGGCAGTTCATGCAGACGTTTGTGGATGGGATTCCAGCATGCTTTGATTCGTAGGCACTGTGGTGGCAGTACTTGCAATCCACCTCATTCTCACAAACGTGAACGCTATGGATAAACTTAACCGGTTGATTCGGCTTGTAGCCTTCTACCACCCCTACACGCATCAAGCCTTGGTACCCGAGTACCGCGCCGTATGCTAAGAAGAACATGCCTATGAGCGACACTGCCACTCGGTTATCCCACGTCCAATTTCGAATGCGAACGCCATACGGAGCATCTTCGAGCAAGTCGTCACCGTCTTTTTCGCGGGCCGCATTGGTCAGGCTTCGGTTTACACCTGCAGCGGCCATGGCAATGATCAAGAATAGCACCAGCAACATTAAGAACCACGTGCTTCGTGTATCGGAGGTGTCTGCGATAGGCAAATCGTCAACAGTCACACAATCGGAACCGGCATCAGCAACGGGAGCTGCATCGGGCGGATTCTGAACATACGCCATAATGTTCTTGATGTCGTCGGGCGAAACCGCTTGCGCGGTCATCCATCCGTAGGTCGGAACGTAACGATCCACCAATGACTTGATGTACTTGTCTCCTGATTCAGCCGCACCCTGTGGATTTTGAATCCACTGAATGAGTAACTCGTCAGTGGCACCCCACCGGTCAGCAATTCCAGCGAGCCCCGGCGCAGCCAGCACCTCATTCGTCACTTTGTGGCAAGAAGCGCAGTTTGCATTGAAGAGCGCTTGGCCCGCCTCAATGTCACCCTCCTCCCAAATATCAGCTGCCGCTTGTGTAGCCGTCAACAGAAGGCATGCGGTCAAGATGTTTCTAAAGGCTCTGAAGCCCGTGTAAGCTACCATGGAATTTGCTTTTCGCATCACAAAAATTGTCGCTCTTTTCGCACGCGAAATTAAGCACTGAAAGCCAATAAAACAGGCAGAAACAGGCCAAACTCATGACCTTCCTTTGCTAAATTCCACACCCACCCCCATAAACACCTGTTATACAACTCTTTATAAACATTCTAGCCCTTCACTTTTTCGTGACTTTCCCATGACAATCGTTCAAACCGACGCCTGAGGCATTGTCTGGCTTCATTTCATAACTTTACCGGCAATGGCAGGTTCAATCGCACATCCTAATGGAGCGTTCAGCGCATCAAAAGCGCTATTGTTTTCAATCGCTTTCGCATGTGCGTATTCCAATGGAGCGCTCGCTCAGGACAACAACGCTTGGTGGAAAGGCTTGTTCCAACAAAGAAGCGCCTCATGCGACTCTGCCGCTGTTTCTTCGCCTGATCCGGGAGAAGCGACCCGGACCGGTCCCCTCACAATAGACGAGTCCCACTCAATCATTCCAGCAGAGAGCGGCGCCGCTGATTCAAATTCAAGCGAATCAGATTCAGCCGCGCAGCGCGCTCGCAAGCAAGGAGATTATCAATTGATGTGGGATCCTCGTATGGCCCAATTGGACTCTACGTGGAAAACCGAATCTCATCCGTTGAATGGTTACCGCATCCAGCTTTTTTCGGGAAGCCTGCAGAAAGCGCGCGAATTCAGGGCCATTGCACGCCGACGGACCGATTTGCCTGTGTACATGTCATCCATGCCTCCTAATTATCGCCTGACCATCGGGGATTTCAGGAACAAGTGGGGCGCAGAAAACGAGAAACAACAATGGCTGGGATTGTTCCCGCTTGCGCTTGTAATTCCCATGGAAATTCAATTGCCGAAGTTGCTCCCTTCGCCAGAAAAGAACATGGCTCCAGCCGGCACAGCCGAATGAAGATTTAGTCTTCGAGCGTTTGCTTTACTTCCACTTCTTCGTACGCCTCAATCACGTCTCCAACTTTGATGTCGTTGAAACGTTCGACGTTCAGACCGCACTCAAATCCTTTCGACACTTCTCGAACGTCGTCTTTGAATCGCTTCAAAGAACCCAGTGTTCCGGTGTAGGCTACAACGCCATCTCGAAGGACTCGGATTTTGTGGTTTCGATTGATTTTGCCATCCAAGACAAAACAACCGGCAATCGTACCGACCTTCGAAATCTTGAAGGTTTCTCGAATCTCTGCAGATCCCACCACCTTTTCTTCAATCTTCGCTGAAAGCAGGCCTTCCATCGCATCTTTCATCTCTTCGATGGCCTTGTAGATGATGGAGTATAGCTTGATTTGGATGCCTTCTTTTTCAGCCAATCGCCGCGCCTCTCCGCTCGGGCGGACTTGGAAACCAATGATGATTGCTGAAGAAGCTGAGGCGAGCAAGATGTCCGATTCTGATACCTGACCCACCGCTTTGTGAATGATGTTCACTTGAACCTTTTCGGTGCTCAACTTTTGCAAGGAATCACTCAAGGCTTCAATCGAACCGTCCACATCACCTTTGACGATCAGGTTCAACTCCTTGAATTCACCCACGGCAATTCGTCGTCCGAGTTCTTCTAACGTAACGGAACGCTGGGAACGAACCCCTTGCTCTCGTTGGAGCTGCTGCCGCTTTGTTGCGATGTTTCGCGATTCACGTTCATCGTCAAAGACATGAAAATTATCTCCGGCACTCGGCGCGCCATCAAAGCCAAGAATGGACACGGGAACCGATGGCCCGGCCTCTTCCACGCGGGTGCCACGTTCATTGAACATCGCTTTTACCTTGCCCGAGTATTGACCTGCCAGCAACGCATCGCCTACACGCAGCGTTCCGCCTTCTACCAACAAATTGGTCACGTAGCCGCGGCCTTTGTCAAGGGAACTTTCAACGACCGTTCCAATGGCGCGCTTCTTTGGGTTGGCTCGCAAATCCAGCATTTCTGCTTCGAGCAAGATTTTTTCCAATAACTCCTGAACATTCGTTCCGTTTTTGGCAGAAATCTCCTGGCTTTGGAATTTTCCGCCCCACTCCTCAACCAGCACATTCATTTCAGAAAGCTCCTGCCGAATTTTGTCGGCATTGGCCTCTGGACGATCCATTTTATTCAACGCGATGACCATCGGGATTCCTGCGGCCTGAGCGTGGTTAATTGCCTCTTTCGTCTGCGGCATTACTGCATCGTCAGCGGCAACAACAATCACAGCGATATCCGTCACTTGGGCACCACGGGCACGCATCGCTGTAAATGCTTCGTGACCCGGTGTATCCAAGAATGTCATCTTTCCGCCTTGCGGCAACGTGACGTGGTAAGCTCCAATGTGCTGGGTGATTCCTCCGGCCTCACCGGCAATGACATTGGCACTTCGTACGAAATCCAACAATGACGTCTTTCCGTGGTCAACGTGTCCCATCACTGTGACGATTGGTGGGCGTTCCGCCATGTCCGCTTCATCGTCCACTTCAATCTCAATGGACTCTTGGACCTCCGCACTCACAAAGTTCGCCTCGTAGCCGAACTCCTCAGAAATGATCGTAATGGTTTCCGAATCCAATCGCTGATTGATGGAAACCATGATTCCCAATGTCATGCAAGCCGAAATGACCTCGTTGACGTTGGCATTCATCATATTGGCTAACTCCGCTACGGTCACAAATTCCGTGAGCTGCAATGTCTTTGCGTCCTCCTGCTGTTGCGCCAATTCCTGTTCCTGACGCTCTTGTACCGCGCTTCGCTTTGCACGGCGCAACTTCGCTGAGTTGGACTTCTTGCCTCCACTCAAGCGTGCGAGCGTTTCTTTGATTTCCTTTTGGATATCCGCCTGACTCACTTCTTTCTTCGGCTCGTTGCTTCGACCGCGTCCGCGCGTGTCGTTGCGTCCTCCTCCTGAGGTGCGAGCCGTTTTCTCCACATCGACCTTGGTGATGCGCTTTCTCTTTCGTTTGTTGTCATCTCCCTTGCCCGCCGGAGTCTTCTTCTTCTCAACCGGCAATTCAATTTTTCCGACAACGGTTGGGCCGGAGAGTTTCTCGATTTTTGTGTGGTGCTTCTCAAGCTTCTTTATCTCGGGAAGTTTTGCCGCCTCCGATTCGGCAGCAGCAACTTCTTGCGCTTTCAATTTGGCTTCTGCCTGAGAAGCGGCCTCCTTTTTCGAGAATTCCGCTGATTTCGCTGCGAGCATTGCCTTCTCTGCGAGCTTCTCCTGTTTGGTCTTCGGCTTCGCTTTTTTGGAGACTGCGTCCAAGTCAACTTTGCCAAGCACCTTCATGGGCGAATCCGGCTTGGTCTGTTCCTCCTCAGCCGCTGGAGCCGGGATAGGAGCTTCCTCCACCGGTTCTTTGGTTTCAACAACCGGCTTTTCAGCAGCTGCAGAATCAGGCGCTGAGTCGGATTGCTCATTGTCGGCCGTTTTGAGCCGTTCAACAACGGGTTGCTGCTGGCTTTTTTGAAAAACCGAAAGGTCGAGCTCTACCTCAGGTTCGGCTACAGGAGCTGGCTTTTTTCGGGCGGAAGCCAAGGTAACACTGGCGCGCTCCGTCACCGCTCGGTTCGAAGAGCTCACTGCTTTTTCTTTCGCCGCTTTTTCATCTTGAAAATTAGCGCGAACAAGCGCTACAGCCGAAGCGTCGATTTTGGTGTTAGGCTTGGCATCGACTTCGATCCCCTTGCCGCCCAGAAAATCAACAATGGTTTGAATGCCCAAATTAAATTCTCGAGCAATTAGATTGAGTCGTACGGGTTTGTTAGCGTCGGCCATTGGCAAAATGAGGGCTTAGAAATGCGAATTTAATAGGGAATGCGGTCTCTCGACAGGAATTAAGACAATTCGTCTTTCAAGATTTTTAGGACTTCGCGAATCGTTTCCAATTCAAGGTCAGTACGATTGACCAAAAATTCTTCATCACGGTTCAATACGGAGCGTGCTGTTTCGAGTCCAATCTTGACGAATTCCTCCAAGATCCACGCATCGATTTCATCGGAAAATTCGGTCAATTCCACATCATCTGAAGAATCGTCCTCATCGCGGTAGACATCAATCTCATAATTGGTCAGAAGTCCGGCCAACTTGATGTTGTTTCCTCCCTTTCCGATGGCCAAGCTGACTTGGTCAGACTTGAGATAGACCTTGGCCTCGCGGGTTTCCTCATTCAATTCTATGGAAGAGATTTTGGCAGGGCTCAATGAACGGGTCACAAGCAGCTGTTCGTTCTCTGTGAAGTTGATCACATCGATGTTTTCATTCTTCAGCTCGCGGACGATGCTATGAATCCGCGAACCCTTCATCCCGACGCATGCGCCAACGGGATCAACTCGTTCATCATAGGATTCAACGGCAACTTTGGCGCGTTCACCTGGTGCGCGAACGACTTTCTTAATGGTAATCAGGCCGTCTGAAATCTCCGGCACCTCCTGTTCGAACAAGCGCTCCAAAAATTCAGGGGCGGTGCGAGACAATACAATGCGGGGGTTGTTGTTCTTCATCTCAACCGCTGAAACCACCGCTCGCACGGTGTCGCCTTTCTTAAAGAAATCTCCAGGAATTTGACTTTCACGCGGCATCACTACCTCATTGTCTTCGTCATCAACAAGTAAAATCTCACGCTTCCAGATTTGGTAAACCTCTGCCGAAATCACCTCGCCGACGCGCTCTTTGTAAAGCTGATAAATAGCATCTTTTTCAAGGTCCATGATGCGCCCAGCGAGGTTTTGCCGCAAGGACAAAACGTTGCGGCGACCAAACGATTCCAATTTGATTTCCTCTGATACTTCTTCGCCAACTTCGAAATCATCCTCGATTTTCAGGGATTCCGATAGTGCGATTTCTTCGTTTTCATCTTCCACCTCACCATCGGCTACGATGACTCGGTTTCTCCAAATTTCCAAATCGCCCTTGTCCGGGTTGATGATGATATCAAAGTTCGAGTCATCCCCATATTTCTTGAGGATCATGGCCCGAAAGACATCTTCCAAAATACCCATCATGACCTCACGGTCGATGTTCTTAAATTCTTTGAACTCCTTAAAGGAATCTACCAAATTGAGCTGTGTCATGCTTTCAATGTTTGCTGCTCGCAGTTAATAATACCTGATTGTTGTCTTACTATTTCTTCTTGAATGAAACTTGGACCTTCGTCCAATCCAATGCTTCCAATGCGTAGGCGTGATCCTCCTCTACCCACTCCTTAGCCTTCCGGCCTTCGATGCGGCGTTTCTCTCGGGTTTGGATGATGATTTCATCCTCTGTTGCGGCAATCAATTTGCCTACCACCTTCCCTGCTTCACGAATTTTCAACTGAACATCGCGGCCAATGTTCTTTTGATACTGCCGATGCATTTTTAACGGCTGATCCAGTCCAGGCGAACTCACGTCCAAAGAAAAATCCTCTGCATCCCGGTCCAGTTCATCTTCCAAATGCCGGCTCAAAGCAATGCACTTGGCAATGCTCGTGCCTTCATCATCGTCCAACAATATCGAAATCGCATTTCCCTCGCTCACCCGCACGTCCACAACAAAGCCTGTACCTCCTTCGAGGTAAGCTTTTGCGAGGTTACGAACGTTTTGTTCTTGGATCACGTGTGTGCGTTTGGATGAGTACTCGGCGATTGAATATTGCAGATTTCAACAACAAAAAAGAGGGGTGTTGGACCCCTCTTTTAATTCTTTCGCTTTGTGTTATCCGTGCAAAGATAGCGCATTCTCATGGAATTCCTCATTCGAAATTTGCGAAGTGGCACTATTTTAGGCATGACCATTCAATCCAAACCCCGCACCATGTCTTACGTTCTGCAGATGATCGAAGAGGGAGAGCACCAATCCCAAGACTTCAAGATGCGGGTGGATGATGCGCGCAAGATTGCTCGAACCATCGTGGCATTTGCAAACAGTGACGGAGGTCGCTTGCTGATCGGAGTGAAGGACAATGGTGGAATTGTCGGGGTTCGCGCTGAAGAAGAAGTCCACGTCATCGAAATGGCGTGTCAGTCGCACTGCAAGCCCCCTGTGCCATTCGAGGCGCAAATTTGGAAATCCGAAGGAAAATCCGTGCTAGAAATCCGGGTGCCACGCTCTGCCGGAAGACCGCACTTCTGTGAAGACGAGCAAAACCAATGGTGCGCCTATCTCAGGCAAGATGACCGCATCCACCGAGCCAGCCCTGTTCAAGTGAAAGTTTGGCAATACGAGATGCGCATGGATCGATCGGAATTCCGCTACGACCAGTACATCGGCAAGTTGTTCGCTGCATGGCGCAACGGCCGACAATTGGCCTTTGGCCAGGTGGCACGAATGGGACGGATGTCGTTCGGTGATGCCGAGGATTTGCTCTGTCTTTTGGTGGTCTGGGGCATCGTTGCATGGGAGCGCGGTCCGAAAGGGCTCACTTACGCTTTGTCTGATGAAACTGCTTTGGACCAATTGGAGACCCACGGATCTGAATCGTTTCGTTGGAAAAATTATTCCTGATTCCAAGGCAATATCCCGAACTTTGAGGCGTAACGTTTGTGCCAAGAAGAGCCGAAGAATCCCATGAACATCTGCCCACTGTATCGAAACATCACCTTGGTCTGCATCGCGCTTGCAATCCAAGGGAGCTCTGTGGTGTTCGGACAATTCTCCAACTCGGTCGAGACCGATGGTCAAGAAAATAGACCAACAGGGACCTGGTCGGATTACTTTCCCTACCACCAAACACAAGAATTGGTCCAGTGCCAAAGCGAATCGGAAGGAACCGCATTTTGGGCTGTGCGCACAGAACAAGCCTTGTTTCTTTACCACGAAAACGACAATAGTCTGCAGCGGCTCACCACGGTAGAAGGCATGAGCGAAAGCAATCCCACAGCGCTGGCTTGGGATGAAGATGGCGAAATCCTAATGGTCGGTTATGCCTCAGGAAAACTAGACTTGTTTTCCAACTCAGGCGACTGGCTTTACACGTTCAACGACATTCCACAGAGCAATCTCATCGGTGATAAGTCGATTCTTCAACTGATGTGGGGAGGTGCCAATGACCCCGACATGGTTTATGCCGCCTGTGGTTTCGGGATTGTTGCGATGAACATTCGTTCGCTCGATGTCCGGGACACATGGTACCTTGAAGGACAGCAAAACCTCCGAAGATGCGCTGGTATTGCGGTACACGCCACAGAAGATGCCGCCCCCGTGTACGTTGTTTGGACCGATGCCGGTGTTTTTGAAGCGCCTACGGACCACCCATTTCTGAGTTCACCCGAGGCCTGGACCCGATGGAGTGACATTCCTCTCGAAACCGCTTCGTATGCCCATGTGGAATTTGCACCCGATGGGGATGTCGTGGTCCACATGAAAACCGGAGATGCTTCGAATCCAGACGAACTTTGGCTCTTGAATGACGGCTTGTGGTCCGCATTTCCAGGCTGGGAAAGCGGCGTTGTGCTGGACCTCGAGACAACCGAAATCAATACGAGCAATCCCGACTGGCGGATTGCCATCGCTGACTTTCAATCCATTCGATTGTTCAATGCAAATTGGGAGCAAGTGCAATTGGACTATGCCGCGGATGGGATTCCCCTCCGAGTGCGCGACATGGCGTTCAAAAATAAAACCACTGTTGTAGGCGGGGAGACGATTGAAAATTTTCAAGACTTGTTCATCGCAAACAATGAACAAGGCCTCCTGAAAATGGACATTACTGGCGAAGAACAGGATGGCCACTGGGTATTGGATGGACCGCCCGTGCCCTTGGTCCGCGACATTGACGCCTGGAATGACCGGGTATGGATTGCCTCCGGCGGGATTGATGCCACATGGACCAGCATGTACCACAAGCACGGTTTTTATGGTTTTCAAGGCAATGACTGGCGTTGGATCAACCTCGGAGAAGGTGAAAACAATGTCAGCGGAATCAATGACCCCATGTGCGTTTCAATCGACCCATTGAACCCAAATCATGCCTATTTCGGCACGTGGGAAGAAGGCCTCATCGAGGTCCTCGATGACGAGGTTGTCGGCATTTTCAACGCTGCCAACAGCCCATTGCAACCGGCTGATTTTGGGGGATCCCCTCGCATCGGTGTAGGCGGTGTAGATTTTGATGCCTTTGGCAATCTTTGGTTCACCAATGCTTATGCCGAAAACGGCCTGCACGTGCGCCTTCAAGACGGTTCATTCGAAACCATGGGTTTGGGCAATGCATTGGGCAACGACGGTTGGCTCGGCCAAGTGCTCGTTGCACGAAACGGCTACATCTGGTGCATCATGCCCCGGAACCAAGGCCTGCTCGTCTACGACACTAACAAAACGCCCGAAAACACCAACGATGATGATTGGCGTGTTTTAACCTCGGATGCGAATCAAGGAGGATTGCCTTCGGATGATGTTTATTCGATTGAAGAAGATTTGGATGGTGAAATTTGGGTCGGAACAGCTGCCGGGCCCTGCGTGATTTACTTGCCCAGTTTGGTCTTCGATACGGGCAATGAAAATCCCGTTGCCTCGCAAATCCTGATCCAGCAAGATGGCAATTTTCAATTGCTGCTTGAAACGGAAGTCATCCAAAGCATTTGCATCGATGGTGGAAATCGAAAATGGCTCGGCACGCAAAATTCGGGGGTTTACCTGCTCAGTTCCGACGGAACTTCTGAAGTTGCCCATTTCGAAACTGAAAACAGTCCACTCCCGAGTGACCGGATTTTTGATATTGCCATCAATCATCGCAATGGCGAAGTACTCATTGGAACCGATCGCGGAATGATGGGTTGGCGCAGCGATGCCAAGAATTTCGTTGTTGAAATTGATCAATTGCGCGCTTACCCAAATCCTGTGACCGCTGATTTCGAGGGGTGGATCACCATTGACGGACTGGCATACGAATCCACCGTTCACATCACAACATCCGCTGGGCGGGTGGTTGCCCAACTGGAGTCTGAAGGAGGACGCGCCGTTTGGGATGGGTTGGACTGGGGCGGGCAACCGGCGGGATACGGAGTTTACCTGGTCTTTGCAACGGATGCAAATGGTGACTCTGCTGGAACGACTAAGTTCGCCATCATGCGCTGATGCCTTAAATTGGACCATGGCCCATTGGAAATCCAAATTGCCCGACGTCGGCACCACCATTTTCACCGAAATGAGCGCCCTTGCTCAACAGCATGGGGCCCTGAATATGAGCCAGGGATTTCCGGATTTCAATCCTCCCGAAGTACTTCAAGAGTTGGTCCATCAATCCATGCGAGATGGACACAACCAATACGCTCCCATGGCGGGAAACCTCAAATTGCGCGAATGGATTGCCGCTGACACCCAGAAACGGACGGGGCACACGTGTTCTCCTGATTCCGAAATTACCGTCGGTGCAGGTGCTTCGTCGTTGATTTTTGCCGCCATCCAAGCCCTCGTGCACCCGGGCGATGAAGTTGTCGTTCTCGCTCCTTGTTATGACCTGTATCAACCCGCCGTGCACCTCGCTGGTGGGACGCTTCGAATCGTACCCTTGAAGGGGAGCAATTTTCACTTCGATTTTGATGCGCTTGCTGATGCCATTACAACCGAAACCCGCCTCCTCATCACCAACATTCCCAACAACCCCACTGGGGCAACCTGGACATTGGAAGAGTTGGATCAATTGGCCGCTGTGGTCCGGGAGACAGACGCTCTGATCTTGAGCGATGAAGTATATGGGCCCATGGTTTATGATGGCCAGTCCGCATTATCCATTCTGCATTCGCCAGCGCTCCGCGAACGCAGCTTGGTCACGGCTTCATTCGGGAAAATACTGCACGCCACAGGCTGGAAAATCGGGTACATCATTGCGCCTGAAAATTGGACCCATGAAATTCGAAAAGTCCACCAATACGATGTTTTCTCCACGGGCGCTCCATTTCAAGAAGGCATTGCTCGGTTTCTATCAAGTGCCTCAGGACAGGAACACCTCAGCGAATTGGCCCCGTTTTATCAAGAAAAGCGAGACCGTCTGCTCAGCGGTTTAGCAGGCAGCCCATGGCGATTTGAGCCGGCAGAGGCAGGGTATTTTCAAGTGCTTGATTATAGCCCATTCGATGAACGTGATGACCGCACCGTAACCCAGTCTTGGTGCAGACAACCAAAGGGGCTAGGCATCGCGCTGATTCCACTTTCCCCATTCTATCCCGCGCAAGATTCGAGCCTGAAACCACCCCAAAAAGTCCGGGTCTGTTTCGCAAAAAACACAGCCACTTTGGACGAGGGCATCCAACGTTTGCTGCAACTTCCATCTTTGCAGAAAAAATGAAACGAGGCATCACCGACCTACGCGTAGCCGCGCTTCAAACCGCTCTTAACTGGGAAGATGCAGAAGCGAATATCAAACATATCCAGCACCACATATCCCTGCAGGAAGGGGAGGTTGACCTGATTGTTTTGCCCGAAATGTGGTCCTCGGGATTCAGCATGCGCCCGGAGCATGTCGCGATGGTTTGGGACGATGCCTGGATCGATCAGACCGACCGTTGGCCTGAGCCGCTCAAAGCTATGCGGCGCTGGAGCCAAGAAAAAAATGCCGCGATTGTGGGCAGCATTTCCTGCCGAATAAAATCCGATGACCGATTCGTGAACCGTTGTTTTTTCGTTTCTCCAACCCAAGATTTGGAATGGTATGACAAACGCCACCTGTTCGGATTTGCCGGCGAAGACAAAGTGTACACCGCAGGGAAAACCTCAACATCAATCGCCTGGCGCGGTTGGACGTTGCACCTCCAAGTTTGTTATGATCTGCGCTTCCCGGTATTCAGCCGAAATACGGCGGCAAATCCATACGATGTCGTGATCTATGTGGCCAATTGGCCTGCGGCAAGAGTCCATGCGTGGCAAGCCCTCTTGCAAGCACGTGCCATTGAAAATCAATGCTATGCCATTGGTGTCAACCGCGTTGGGGCGGATGGAAATGGAATCGAACACAACGGCCTGAGCCAGGTGATTCACCCCAAAGGACATGCCTTGGCATTGGCCCCCTCAAACGAAAGTACTTGGCTAAACACCACGCTATCCGCGAACGAATTGCTGGACTTTCGGTCTAAATTTCCTGTGCTCGAAGATGGCGACTCGTTTGAAATCAAACAAAGGCGTTGAGGCCGGTAACGTCCAATCCGGTAATCAGCAAGTGAATGTCGTGCGTGCCTTCATAGGTCACAACGGATTCCAAATTCATCATATGACGCATGATTGGATATTCGCCAGTGATGCCCATGCCACCCAGCATTTGACGGGCATCACGAGCAACGGTCAAGGCCATGTCAACGTTGTTGCGCTTCGCCATTGAGATCTGAGACGAAGTGGCCCGGCCTTCATCGCGCAACTGGCCCAAGCGGTGGGTCAGGAGCTGTGCTTTGGTGATCTCGGTGATCATCTCGGCTAACTTCTTTTGCTGCAATTGAAATTGACCGATGGGGCGGTCAAACTGGATGCGCTCTTTCGAGTAGCGCAAAGCGGTGTCGTAACAATCCAGAGCCGCTCCAATCGCTCCCCAAGCAATGCCATAACGCGCAGAATCGAGGCAGCTGAGAGGGGCTCCAAGACCATCGCGTCCAGGCAAGATGTTCGTCTTAGGAACACGCACATTGTCAAAAATCAATTCACCCGTGTCCGAGGCGCGCAAACTCCATTTGCCATGCATCGTTGGCGTCGTAAATCCATCCATGCCTCGCTCTACAAGGATTCCTTTGATTCTGCCCGCTTCATTCTTCGCCCAGACAACTGCCACATGGGCAAAAGGTGCATTGGAAATCCACATCTTCGCTCCGTTCAAAATGACGTCATCTCCGTCCTCTTTGAAGTGGGTGGTCATTCCACCCGGGTTGGATCCGTGATCTGGCTCTGTGAGTCCAAAACATCCCATCATTTCACCGGTTGCGAGTTTCGGTAAGAACTTCTGCTTTTGCTCTTCACTCCCGTATTTCCAAATGGGGTACATGACCAAGCTACTCTGCACGGATGCCGTGGAACGCAAGCCACTGTCACAACGCTCGAGTTCCTGCATAATCAGGCCATAGCTGATTTGATCCAATCCCGGCCCTCCGTATTCCTCTGGAATGTAAGGCCCGAAAGCACCAATTTCCCCTAAGCCAGGGAGCAGGTGACGCGGAAACACACATTTCTCTGCCGCATCTTCAATGATGGGGCTGACTTCTTTCTTCACCCACTCTCGGGCCGTTTCTCGAATGAGTTTGTGCTCTTCTGTGAGCAAGTCATCCAAATTGTAGTAGTCGTGGCCTTGATACAGATCCGTGCGCATGATTCAATCCGTTATTTCGTTTGAGCCCACAAAGATAAGGCTCGAGGCATGAAGAAATCCCCCAATCCGACCGCTTCATGCGCCGTTGAGTGCTTCGTATGCCTCATCAACCTCCAGATGGCCGGTTTGATAGGCCTGCACAGCAAGCCGATCCACCAATTCGTTGTTTGGATTGCCCGCGTGGCCCTTGACCCAATGGAATTTGACACGGTGAAGGCGAAATGCAATCAAGAATCGCTTCCACAAATCTGGGTTTTTCTTGTCCTTGTAATTTTTCTTCTCCCAAGAAAACACCCAACGCTTTTCCACGGCGTCCACGACGTATTTGGAGTCGGAATAAATGTCCACTTCAAAACCCGGCTTTTTCAACGCTTCCAAGGCAACAATCACCGCAAGCAATTCCATCCGATTGTTGGTGGTGCGGCGAAACGCTCCGCTCATTTCTTTTCGATGCTCGCCAGACATGAGCAATGCGCCATATCCGCCGGGACCGGGATTCCCACTCGCTCCACCGTCGGTGTATACCACGACTTTACTCATGCTGCAATGAAGTTTGCGCCACGGCATCTCGGATTAAGGCATCAATGGTTCGGGCGAAATAGCGGTGTTCCAGTTGCGCTACTTTCTGCGCAATCTGTTCGGGCTCATCATCGGGCTTCACTGCGCACGAAGCTTGAAAGATGACATCACCTTCATCGTATTCTTCAGTGACCCAGTGGATGGTCATGCCAGACTCTTCTGCACCAGCAGCCTTTACCGCACGGTGAACATGCATTCCATACATGCCTTTCCCCCCGAAAAGAGGCAAAAGCGAAGGATGAATGTTGATCATGCTGCCCTGAAAATCACGAACCATCTCAACAGGGATGCGCAAGAGAAAACCGGCTAAAACCACCCAATCTGCCCTGGCCAAACGCAGCATCTTCAACACCGTGCCGTCCTTCAATTGATCCGCTTGAATTGGAGTCGTTTCCAGCCCCAAAGCCCTGGTACGCCCGTAAACGCCTGCTTGCGCCTCTGGACGATTGCATCCCACCCAGACCACCTCGGCCAACGCGCTGCCTTCAAAGTGCCGAAGAATCGCTTCGGCATTCGACCCAGAACCAGACGCTAAAACGGCGATGCGTTGTTTTTTCAAAGCGTTAAAATTCGAAGGCGCCCATGGAAGCAATGCGTTGCTCCGCGGCGGCCATCATCGTCTCCAACTCAACCATTTGTGCTTCCAGTTCTAGCCCGAGGGAATCTTCCGGCAAGTAGAGCGTTGCGGTTTGGACCATCACTTGTGCAACTTGTTTCGCAATGCGCCGTTCTTGAGAAATCGAACGGAATCGTGCGGGATCCAATGAGTGGTAATACTCCAAATCATCGGCTTGAATCTCAAACAATCGACGGGTCAGATCTGACCCCAGCTTTCTTGCCAAGGCCCTTCGCTCATCTGAAAGATCGTATACTTTAATTCCCGGGGCGGTGGAGGTAGACGCCAATTCCAATAGGCTTCCCTGAATGCTCATCAATACTCGGCTCAGCGGAACGTTTTTCTCCGGCATTTTCACCAAAACCTGCTCAATAACATCCAATGCACGATCCGGCTCACCCTCCTTCATGAGGGTTTCCGCTAAAATGGAAAGCTGCAGCCTAAAATTGGTCACCATTCGGCGATTGTTCTCATCCATGTAAATGCCATCTTCGACATTGTCCATTCCTCCCCAAGACCATTTGTTCATGACATTCTCATACATCGTGTTCGCGGCGACACCGCCATATGCATTCGGATTTTCATTTTGAGGGTAACGGATTGGGACCAATCGGTAAGCCAGCCCCTCCAAGCGGAAGTATGATTGCAATCCCATATAGCTGTCAGGGCCCGTGGTTACCGCAAAGTAGATGGGGCGTTCCCAGTTGTTGCCCCGAATCATGTCGAGCACAGCAAATTGACTTTTCAAAATGTAGCCTTTGGGCTTTCCATTCGATCCTGACAACGTAAACTCCAATGCATCTACACGTTCGGGCATTTCTTCCGGTGAAAGGACGTTGTGCTCCACCAATGCAGCGCTGTCAACCGGGATACGCAAGCTATGCGAAGGCAATACCGCGTAATTCTTCCCGCCGCCATAAGCCCGCGTTTTGGAATCATCGAGCGCGAATGCCATCGCAGTTTCAAGGTCCATGTACGGCGCAGAGGAGTTGGAAGGTCGGTCCAGAACCACCACATCACGGGTTCCTTGCCGATAGCTTTCTTCATCCATCAAGATGGGCAATGGTGCACTTTCATACGCCTGTCGCTTCATCTGATCGATGTACCAATCTGTATTGAGCAAGCTCAAGTTGCAAATTCGAACATCCGTCCGGTAGCCTTCCACTTCTTGGACATACCAAAGCGGGAACGTGTCGTTATCTCCGTTGGTGAACAGGATGGCATTCTCCTCCAATGAATCCAGATAATTCTTGGCGAAATCCACCCCGGTTCGCCGATTGGCCCGGCTATGGTCGTCCCAGCCCTCCGTCGCCATGAGGCAAGGAACGGACATCGCAAGCAAGACCATGCATTGGGCTCGAAGCGATTCTTTCAGCGACAATGCATTCAGCAACCATGCGATTCCAAGCACCAAAGCCACCACTCCCGCCATGAATGCAATCGAGGCGCTCAATGCGTGTGGCCCCCCCGAAACCTGTTCCAAGCCATACAGCACTCCCGCGGCAGCGGCGCTGCCGCCCAATACCTGCACAAATTCCCGGACATCCGCCTTCCTTGCCCATTCGAAAAGGGCATAAACTCCCAAGCCAATCCAAATGGCAAAAGCGTAAAATGATCCCACAAATGCATAATCCCGTTCACGGGGTTGAAACGGATATTGATTGAGGTAAACCACGATGGCCATTCCAGTCAAAACGAACAACGCGGCAACGACCAAAAATTGCCTTGGATCTCGAATCGCATGGAAAATCAATCCGATGAGTCCCAACAGCAGCGGTAAATAATAGAATCGATTATAAGCCTTGTTGGCCTTGGCCACCTCGGTCAATTCTGATTGATTCCCCAAGCGCTGTTCATCAATGGAAGCAATTCCCGAAATCCAATTTCCTTCGGAGAAATTTCCATGCCCCTGGAAGTCGTTTTGTTTCCCCGAAAAGTTCCACAAGAAGTAACGGAAATACATCCACCCCATCTGATAATCCTTGAAGTAACGGAGGTTTTCCGCTGTGCTGGGAACCAAATCGGCTTGAATGCGGTCGAGCATTCCTTCCATTTGACGCACACCTCGGACATCTTCTTGAGAGCCACTGCGATTTGCCTTCACCGTTGCTGAACGGATCTGGCCTTCCAGTTGCGCTTTGTCACCCTCTAATCGTTGGACATAGGCCTGGCCTGAAGTCAATCCAGACTGCAAATCGTTCACCATAAAGTTGACAAGGGTTTCCAAAATCCCATCGTCATCGAGCGGAGCGCGTTGCATGTTTCCAGACTCAAAATCACGCACCAAAAGCTCAGTTGCTGAGGCCACTTCGTATCGCTCGTCGAAACGCATGTTATACGATCGGTATAGTCCATTGAGCGCGCGGCTCAGTGCTTCCTTGGACATTCCCGCTTTCAAATAATCTGCTGCTATGTGTTCCTCAAATTGTTGGGCATTCATGGCCACATCGCTCAGCGGACTGGTGAAGGAAGGAACCTGATTGTATCCCTTGTAATTGCTCCAACTCTTGTACGCCTCAATGTGATTGGCCTGCGTGGAATACATGCGAGGAAACTTCATCGTGAAACGCTCATCATAATTGGGGACGTTCGCTATGCGGTCTCCACTGTCGACGTATTCTTCTTGAATGCGCATCCGTTTCGTGCCATTCGCTGCTATCCAAGACTCAGCACCTCCTTCCGTTCGGAACGATTTTATTCGTTTGTCGGTGCCGCGGTCTTCCATGATGCTGAAGCTTTTCACGAAACTTGGACGGCCGTCTGTGTAAGGCTGCTGCTTCTCCGTTGGGCTCCCCCAATATTCTCCCGTGGCGAGCGGTCGATCGCCATATTGCTCGCGGTTCAAATAGGAGAGCAACGCAAACAAATCTTCTGGATTGTTCTCGTCCATGGGTGGATTCGCGGCACTGCGAATCACAATCACGGCAAAAGTGGAGTAGCCAATCAACACCATGACCATCCCCAAAACGAAGGTGTTGGCGGCAACCCAATTTTTCATCTGCGTCCACCAAATGGCGAACGACAGGAATCCAATGAGCACGGCTGCATAGACCATGACACCCGTATTGAACCCCATCCCCAAGTCATTCACAAAAAACAACTCGAATTTGCCAGCCAAATTCACAACGCCTTTGATCAATCCTTCTTGAATAAAGCCCAAGATTCCTACGGCGACAGCAGCTGTAATCAACAACCCTTTCCAAGAAAATTCATGCCGCTTGAAATAGTACACCAACGCAATGGCAGGAATGGCCAACAGATTCAACAGGTGAACCCCAATGGATAACCCCATGAGGTAGGCGATGACTAAAATCCAGCGCAAATTGCCCGGTTCGTCTGCTACGGACTCCCACTTCAAGATGGCCCAAAACACCAAGGCGGTGAACAAGGATGACAAGGCATATACCTCTCCTTCTACTGCAGAAAACCAAAAACTGTCGCTAAAGGTGTAGGCCAAGGCCCCGACGGCACCCGAGCCTAAAACGGCCCACGTCTGCCCCTTCGAAATCTCCCCCGATCCGCCGCCCGTAAATTTTTTAGCAAGGTGCGTAATGCTCCAGAAGAGAAAAAGAATCGTAAACGAACTGCTCAATGCAGAAAGTGCATTTGCAAAGACTGCCGCCGTTTCTGGCGTGGAGAATACCATGAGAAAACGAGCCAGCAACATGAAAAAAGGTGCCCCGGGAGGGTGGCCTACTTCCAACTTGTATGCCGAGGCAATGAATTCGCCGCAATCCCAGAAACTCGCCGTTGGCTCAATGGTCGACAGGTATACAATGGTCGCTACGGCCCAGATGCCCCATCCCGTCCAATTGTTAAGTTTTCTATAGCTCATATTCGTAGTGGCAATCGCTCTTGATTGGCCAGCACGAAGTTAATGCACCTCCCGCGATGAATCACGCTTAATTCGGGGGTGAATCCCCGTCGTTTTCAACTGTTTTTCCAACGTTCAGCGGAGAATTCTGAGCTTGGTGTGCACAGGTTCACGGCTTTTAACGGCCCAAGTAACAACGTACCATCCTTCGGGCAATTGAGCAACATTCATTGAACCTGATGCGCTGAACACCTCTTGATTCATCACCATGCGTCCATCAAGTGTATGAATGAGCAATGTTGTGCCGCCTGCGAAGTCAGTTTCTTTCCAGAACAGAGCACTGTTCGTTGGGTTCGGCCAAACTTCGAATGACGCTGCTGACGCTGCCGTTCCGAACAAATCAGAAGTCCCCGTGCAGTCCGAACAAATCTCCACCTCGGCAAAAACCCCTGCCGGACATTCCGGTGTCTCGTAACCTGCCGTGAAGATGTGGCATCCATCCTCTTCAAACGTGTACGTCAAAGCCGCAACACCATAGTCGTAAGGCTCTCCATCCAATGTCCAAAAAATAGTCGCATCCTCCGGTTGATTCAGCGCTCCAATGAGAAATTCATTGCACTCGATTTCGCCCCATTCCACATCGAGTAAACAAGCTTCCTCACCGCAGCCTTCAATCTCAATCTCCCACTCGTATAGCTCCCCTTGACACGTTGCGGAATAGAGTTCGGCAGTCACGACGTATTCGCCATCACTTGGGAACGAGTAATCAAAAAACATGGTTGTGCCCCATTCAATCAATACCCCATTCACGGACCATCCAATCTCCCAGATGTTTTCATCATAAAGCCAAAACAAAGCATAACATCCACCAAGGTATTCCACCTCCATCATTTCCGGATCGGGGCAATCGCTGCTTTCCAAGTTGGTGTAACAGGCTTCCATGCCGCCAGGACAAGCGTCCGTAAAGACCTCCACGCAAACGCTCCAGTAGGGATTGAAATCAAAACCCGCTTCGAAGGTTAAGCCGTTTTCGCTCGTGGGCGGCATCACTTGGCCATCGATGTACCATTCGATGATGGCACCTTCGGGTTGCTCCGGGATCTCAAACAAGTACCACATGCCATCTGCACTGGACACATCCATTTCCAATACACACTCTTCTTCCCCACAGCCTTCCACCACAATCGTCGTTGTCAGATATACGCCCATTGGACAATCGAAGGACGTGAAAAAAGCTGTGACCTCGTAGGTGCCTGCATTCGAAAAAACGTGCTCCATGAAATGACCGCCAACGACCGATTCTCCTCCATCTCCAAAATTCCAATCCACGGATTCTCCTTGCTGAAAACTCCCAATTTCAAACGACCATTCACACCCTTCACCCGCAGCGTAATCGATGGCTTCAGGGCAGTAAAATTCCATGGGCGTTTCCACGCAGAATTCCGTAATCCATCCGCCTTCATTGCCGTCTTGAATCCATCCGCTCAAAATCATGATGTAATCGGATTGCATCAATTGCACTTCGACGGCATTCGGATTCACGCTCGCACCTTCGATGGCGATGAAATAACAACCAACAGGCAAGCACATTGGTGCAAAAACCCCCGCCTCTGTGACCTCCCAAAGGCCTGTCTCCGCTATTTCGCTATTGAGAAATGATATTTCATACGCCACATTCAGTTGAGCGATTTCTCCTCCCGTCGTATTGAATACTGCAAATTCAACGTTCGCACAATCTTGGGCAACCGCGTACATTGTCATGCCGCAGAAAGCGAACAGGAGGTTGAAAACAAGCAAAGAAGGGAATGGCTTCATGGGATTTATTTCTTGATAAACCGACGAGTGAATCGACCGACCTCTGTTTCCAAAGCCAGCACGTACAAACCGTCAGCTAAATGCTGAATGTTCGCCTGACTTCGAGTCGGATTGCATTGCATCACTTGAGCCCCAGAAGCGTCTAAGATGGTTGCTGTCAATACCTCCAATTCGCCCCAATTGAAGCGAATCGTTGTGGTTGCTGGATTGGGATAGAGTTCAAATGATGGCACATTCACCTCACTGATCTCCACCGGTGAAATGTTTTCTTGGTATTCCATCACGTAACCTTCTGGGAAACTGGATCCAAAGATGTTGTTCGCGAAGAAGTCCAAATCGCCATCGCCATCGATGTCTGAGAACTGGATGGAACGAACTCCGAGGTTGTTGTTGGGTAGACTGATTTCAGCAAGTAAGCCAAATGGATTATTTACAGAGGCTGAGAACGAAGGCGCAGAGGCACTGCCCGTATTTTCAAAGTATTGACAAACAGAATTTGCCGCCACTGGACCCGAGAAATAGAGGCTTTGAAGCAAATCCAAATCACCATCTTGATCCAAATCAACGGCTTCTAGAGAAAATGAGAGTCCTCCATACTGAGCCCCATCAGATGAGGGCAGCAAACCAAACGGTTCAAGCTCTGGAGGCGCAAATGATGGGTTCGTTGCAGAGCCCGTATTCTCACACCAATACACCTCATGGAATGCAACATCCCCGGAGTAATCCGTTAACGTTCCGAGAAAGTCTATGTCACCATCACCGTCAATATCGGCGCATTCAAAAGCATAGGAATACAATTCTGAATCTTTCGGTGCAACCGAACCCGCTACATCCAAACCAAATGGATTCAATTCCAACGAACCGAACTGAGGAGATGTGGGCGTCCCTGTGTTCTCCACCCAAAACATTGCATTGGCGAGGTAGGCGTAACTGTAAGGATTGTAATTGTAGAGATAGGCATATTGATAGCTTCCGACAATATCAAAGTCTCCATCTTGATCGAGGTCAACGACGTCAAAATCTACCCCTGAAACTCCCTCGAATTGATCCCATCCCTCAATCATCCCAGCGTCAAAGCCAAAAGGATTGGATTGAGCCGGACCGAAGGCCGCTTCAGATGCTGAGCCTTCATTTTCTTGAAAGACGAGGTTCATTTCATATTCTGCCGAATCGTACGAGTAGGCGGTGGGCAGTTCCAAGCCAATGAAGTCCAAATCACCGTCGCCGTCCAAATCCACAAACTCCGTGTTGGTCAGAGCAATTGTTTCAGCCGATTGAATTGCCAACCCAAACGAATTGGGCTGAACGGGTGCAAAATCCTGAGCATTTGCTTGAACAGCGCTTGCGCCCAAAAACAGCAAGCCCCCCAAGGCGCGTTTGATGGTACGTGTCGAACAGAGGTGTTTCAATTCCGCAACCATGCGGTGGACCTTGAGTAAAAGTCGTTCTGCTTGTTGAGTAACCTTGCCGTTTGCCTGCTCTATTGCGCGGTGAGCGCGCTTTGCGGCGTGTGCGAGTTGCCGGCGTTTTCTTGCGTAATGTTGATTCATATTCTTTCTTATTTCGTTGCTTGATCGTTGCCGTCTTTTGACGGTTGACGCCAGAATGTGGTGTCTGGCAGGGTTACACCATCGGCATGTACAGGATCCTTCGGATTGATGATGTTGGGCTTGCGTTTGGCTTTGATTACATGGACATCATAGATTTCTTCCACGGAACTTTGGTATTGGATGACACCCACTTTTGACCGAGTCGGCAAATGGAAAACGGCAATCCCCGATTGGTTGTTTGTCAATTCTCCGGCCAACATACCAAACGTTTTTGACTTCTCCCGGATCTTCGAAAGTCCGATGAACAGGTAATCTTCATGAAAAGACATGCCGCGAACGAAACCTCCAAACGATGCAATTGCCTCCTTCTCCCCGGTGGTTCGATCGATGCGTACCAGTTCGCCTGTGGCAGAAGTCAAGACGTAAAGTTCGCCGTTGATAAGCGTCGGTGAATGAGGCATGGCCAATCCTTCGGCCAAAACGGTGTTGCTCTCCACATCCATGACGATGCCCGTCTTGGTGATGTTTGCCCGCCAACTGTGCCGCTCATTGCCCTGGTTGAACGCCGTCACGTAACGCGGCCTGCCGTCCTCCATTGCAAGGCCGTTGAGGTGGCAGCGATCTTCGGGTGCAATGCGATCCACAAAGTGTGGCTGCCACACCGGCGTGAAGTTGTACGCATCGTCGACCTTCATCAAGCACGAAAACAAGGTATTCACCGCGATCAGCCCCCCGTCTGCATCAAAATGCACGTCGTGGATATCCAATGGACCCGTGAAGTATGCTGCACGCGGCATGTACATCGCGTCGTACACATTGGGAGACTTGGGGTAGTGTGCTGCCAATTGCTGGGAGTTGCGAAAAACCAACACCTGGTTCAAGCAGGCGATGGCCAATCGATCGGTCTCAGGATCTTCTGCCACCCCCATCGCCTTTTCAAAATTGCGGGGCAGTTGACTGAGCGACTGCTCGTCCTTGGCCGAAAGAAATACCACCTTGCCCGCCTGATAAGTCGACAGAGCAATACTACACCCCAGTCCATGCAACAAAGCAGGAACTTGTGGCGTGTAGGTGCAACTGAAGGGCGGTGGTGGTTTTTGGTTCATTTATAACCTGTGATTCGAAAGCCAACGCAATAACAACCCTTCATGCCTGAAATCAGTTGCTCATACCTGAATTTAATCCACAAACCTCGGGTCTGTCGGCATCACTTCTCCACAAGATTCGCACGTTCGCAAAGACTCACTGCCATAAAACGCACGAAAGCGCGGCAAGAAATCTTTCTCGATGTTCCGCAATTCGAAATACGTCTCGTGGAGTGGGTGATTGCACGCATCACAAAACCAAAGCAGTCCGTCTTTGGCTGCTGTACCCGCACGTTTGCATTCGATGACGAGGCCAAGTGAACCTTCCTCACGCATGGGACTGTGCGGGACCTTCGCTGGGTGGAGGTACATGTCCCCCGGTCCGAGTTTCATATCCACAGGCTTCCCATCTTCCTGAATGCGAACGGTAATATTCCCCTCGAGCTGATAAAAAAGCTCTTCTGTTTCGTTGTAGTGGTAATCTTTCCGGGCATTGGGCCCCGCGACAATCATCACGATGTAATCACCGCTTTCGACGTAGAGGTTCTTGTTGCCCACTGGTGGCTTGAGCAAATCCCGGTGATCCTCAATCCATTGGGTGAGGTTAAATGGCTTGGCTATTGGCATGAGGTGAATGTAAGAAATCTCCCATCAATTTGAACGCCTAGCCGGCAAACTCACCAACGCCACGCCGATGAAAATTGCCGCGGCGCATGCCGCGGTGTACCAACCCAAATCTGTGGTGTAGTCGCGCCCTCCAGCGGAGGCCAAGAGGAAGGAAAAACCCGTCGTAAGAATGGGTTGCAAATAAATGTAGATGCTCACTACGGTCGGTTGCACGATGCGCAAGGCGTAAATATTCAGCAAGTACACCATGAAAGTGGTTCCCAACACCACGTAGGCCAACCCTTGCCAATCGGCAGTTTCAAAAGCACTCCAATCCACGGCCAATGCTTGTTTCATTCCAATTGGCAACACCCATACCGCACCGAATGCAAACACCCAAGAAATCACTGTTAATGGTCGGTATTTCGACATCAGCGGCTTGACCAAAACGAGATAAAATCCGTAACTCGTTGCATTCAGAAGGATCATCAAATCTCCTTGCCAAGAGGACACATCACTATTCGATTGCCCCCCGAGGACCATTAAAGCAATGGCACCTATCGCGCCCATAGCAATTCCCAAAACCTTGCGTGAAGTAATCGCCGTTCCCAGCAGCACGGAAGAAATACCCAACACCAGAATCGGATTGGACGTCATGATCAGGGAAGCATTCACCGGACTCGTGGCGTCCAAACCATTGAAAAAAAGCAATTGATTCGCAGCTACTCCCGTCGTGCCGCAAGCAAATAGGCGCCACCAATCCGCTGCATCAATTCGGTCCCATGGCTTCCCTCCTGCATACAACGCACCCCGAAGAACCCAAAACAAGCCCCCACCGCCAATGACGCGCAAAACAATAAAACCACTCGGCCCAATCAAATCTGGCATCAAACCTTTGGCCACGAGGTAATTGCCCGCGTAGGTCAATCCCACGATGAGCAAAGCGACATGGGCCAGATACGTTTTCATGGATTCTTAAAGTGCCGCTCGTGCGGCTTCCACAGACGCCTTCGCAGAACCTGCCGTGACGCGATCATCGAACAAGAAGACCGGTCGTTTGAGGAACGTGTACTCTTCCAAAATGAGCCTCCGGTAGTCTGCTTCGGTGAGGGTTTGATCCGCCAAGCCCATGGAGCGGAATTTCATGGCTCGGCGCGAAAACAAAGCTTCGTATGACCCGGCCAATTCTTTCATTCGATCGAGATCTTCTGCTGAAATCCCCTCTGATTTGATGTCCACCACCTCACATCCGTTTTGCTCGGGTTTCAGGTCTTCGAAGATGCGCACACAGGTTTTGCAAGTGGGCAATGTGAATGCTTTTTTCATCGTTTTCAATTAAGCTCTTTCCATTTTGTCAATCAATTCATTCAGTCCAGATTTCCAATCCTTTTCATTGTCTACAACAACGTCGGCCTTGGTTTTCCAAGGTTCGATGAATTGAAGATCCGCCGGTCGTACATGGTTTTTCCACTGGTAACGCACTTCGTCTTCCGTATACCCCCGTTCCGAGCCATCACGTGCAATGCGACGAGCAAGGCGTGTTTCAGGTGAGGCGTCGATGTAACCCACCAAATCCACCCGTTCTTCCATCGCCGGGTACGCCATGGCGAACAAACCTTCGACAATGAGCCACTCTGCAGGATCAATTGTGACCGTCTCCGACTTCATCACGTCCCGATTGTACGTGTACGTGCTGAGATGAATGGATTTGCCCGCGCGCAAAACATCGATATCACTTACCATGGTCTCATCGTCAATCACCACAGGCATATCAAAGTTGGTCTCCCCATTTTCATCCACTGGCAACTCGGACTTCGGACGGTAGTAATTGTCCAACGACAGCACCGCAGCCCGTTCTCCAAAATGGTTTCGAAGGCCGTCAAGAACCGTGGACTTCCCCGAGCCACTCCCTCCTATCAATGCGAGAATTTTCAATTTGATTCCTTTTTCAATGTTGTCTCCGCCCGCTCCAAATCCTTGGCAAAATCACGGCCATTGGCCAGGCGCGGCGGCTTATTCTGTCCGCCCAATTTACCCCGATTCGCCATGGCCTGATGAAACGCTCCCTTTTCCAACAATCTCAGCTGTGCATTTCGAAGGATTGAACCTGAAATCAAATCCCGGTAATATGGATTCCGCTGGATTACCCCTTCATTGACGGCCTCGGAAAAAGCCGCGAGGTTCTTGGGCAATTCTGAAAACTCGATGAACCATTCGTGGAATGGCAGACCCTCAGACGGATTCACTTCTGGCGCGACGTGGAATTCCGTCACGACTCCTCCTGCCGCTTCCATGGCATCACGCAGGGCTCCTTCCACTTCCTCCGCAATGACGTGTTCGCCGAAGGCACTGGTGAAGTGCTTGATGCGGCCGGTCACGACAATTCGATAAGGGTCCTCCGAGACGAATTTGATGGTGTCGCCAATGTCATAACACCACAGGCCTGCATTGCTTGTGATGATCAAGGCGTATTGCACCCCCAATTCAACTTCATGCAGTGCCAATCGGCGGCGGTTCTCGTCAAAATATTCCCCTGCGGGTATGAATTCGTAAAAAATTCCATCATCGACATTCAGTCGCAATCCCGGATTATTCAGTTGGTCTTGGTAGGCGAAAAATCCTTCGGACGCCGGAAACAACTCAACCGTGTCCACGTCGCCACCAATCAATGTGCGAAAACGCTCGCGGTACGGTTCAAATGCCACCCCTCCGAATACAAATAGCTCAAAATTGGGGAAGACCTCTTTGACATGGCTTGCGCCCGTGACTTCCAGCAATCGCTCAAAATAATTCTGGACCCATGATGGAATACCACTGATGAGCCTCAAATCCTGATCCCTGGTCTCGTCGACAATAGCGTTCACTTTGGCTTCCCAAGGCGCTGTGCAGTTGGCTTCAAACGATGGCAGTCGATTGGCTTGCAGATAATCGGGCACGTGATGCGCAACAATGCCACTCAGGCGGCCCATCCAAATGCCTCCTTCTGTTTTGGACAACTCCGGTGAACCTTGCAAAAAGATCATTTTACCGTCCACAAAACGCGCATTCTTTGCGTTGTGGATATACTGAAGCAATGCATTTCGGGCCGAACCAATGTGATTGGGCATCGAATCGGGGGTAATGGGAATGTACTTCGCACCGCTCGTGGTGCCACTCGTCTTGCAGAAATAATCCGGCAAACCCGGCCAAAGCACATCTGCTTCGCCTTTTACCGCTCGCTGAACCCAGGGTTTCAACTCCTCATAATCGCGCACCGGAACAGCGGCTTGAAACTGCTTCAATGACATCCCTGGCTGCAAGCCATGATCCCGACCGAAGGCCGTTGCTTGGCCTTTCTTGAGTAACTGCTGGAGCAATCGCTTTTGACTCGATTGCGCATCCCGTGCTTTTTTGGATTCCCTCGCAACGGCAATGCGCGCGATGGGACGACTCAGGAGGGACTTCAAACTCATGATGCGAATTTACAATTTGCGCGGAGTGCATCACAAAAAAAGGGGCGGTCATATGACCGCCCCTTTCAAATCGTTTGTGCTGGTCTTATTTGACCATCATCTTCTTCGTCAATCGCATTCCGTCTGCAACCAACGTATACGTGTAAATGCCTCCTTGGAGGTCTGATACGTTCAAATCAACCTGGTGATTGCCCGCTGGCAATTGACCTCGCTCAACCACTTGGATCAATCGGCCCTGCAAATCGCGCAATTCCATCGTCACCTTGCGGTTTTGCAACAATTCGAACCGGATCATGGTCGTACCATCGGTTGGATTTGGAATGTTCTGGAACAACTGAATGCCATTGCGGTTGGCAATCTCATCCACACCCACGCGCTCCGAAAGAATCAATCGGATCGCTGGAGTTGCTGTTTGTGACGTGAACCAGACAAAATCACCCGCTCCCGTCAGGTTATAGTCTCCTGTGGAGTTGTCGGTATCTGTATCCGCATTTCCGAGAACGGTCAATTGTGCTTCGCTCTCGAATTCGTTGATCACCGC
>ERZ807291.698-NODE-698-length-56971-cov-45.955373_pt1 | contig 56971 bp, 57 predicted proteins | sample MGYA00521257_ERZ807291 | MGnify/ENA primary metagenome ERZ807291 (study PRJEB31413, sample SAMN03169783) | marine metagenome | biome: Marine; feature: Water; material: Subsurface seawater | place: North Sea | collected 2011-04-28 | depth 1 m m ... | reverse complement strand
CACCATATCGGCGCCTTCTAGTCTCTGCTCAAATTCTTTGCGAGAGACAAAAATGACCGTAACATCTGTAAACGCGCGGGCTGTTGCCATTCTAAGCTGATTATCAATCACGCCCATTTCGCCGAAAATAGCTGGTTTTTCAAGCGTAATATCAGGCTGGTTGGCTGACATATTTGTTGGAAAATAGAGCCCCACTTGGCCATCACTAACGATATAAAGACCATCGGCAGGGTCACCATTTTTAAAAATAACCTGTCCTGGTTTATAAGAAGTTGCCTTCATTTGAATATACCGCTTCTGAAATCATAGGTTAACCCATCTTGGGCAAAATGTAGGTTTTCGGCTGAAAACGAGTCTGCAAGGATGTCTAACTGCTCATCAGTGCGTGACGGGTTGTGATGGGCAATAATCATAGTAGAAATATTGGCACTTTGTTTCACGCTGAGAGCTTGTTCCATTGAGGAATGGCCCCAGCCTTTTTTGGCTGGCAGTTCTGCATCTGTGAACATGCCGTCCCATGCAACAATATCAGCGCCAGCACAAAAAGCGGCAAGCGCATCACGTTGTTCTGGCTGATATTCATTATCGAGCAGATAGACAAATTTATGCTGGCCCGCCTGAACTGAATAGCCGATTGAACCGCCCGGATGGTTTAGCTCAATCCAGTCAATTTTTACCGTTTCTTTCAGGCTTTCTATGACATCTGCGATATTGGCAAAGGCAAGATTTTCAAGAAAGGTAACAATATCCAGCGGGAAATAACCACCGGAAAAATAGGTTTTCAGCGTATGTTTCAGACTGTCCTTGTCAATAAGGCCGCTTGTGAAGGTGAAATCAACCGCATTATTAAAGAGAGTGGGGTTAAACGGAAGTCCTTGAATATGGTCATGGTGAAAATGGCTGTAAAAACACAAAACTTTTGATGTGTCAGCCATGATGTTAGCTGTTCTAAAGCCTGTGCCAGTATCAAAAAAGAGCTGCATATCTCCAATCTGAATCTCAAAGCACGGCGTATTACCGCCATATTTTACGGTTTGCTTTGAGGGGCTAGGAACTGAGCCCCTGCACCCATGAATGAGTAACTTCATCGCAACACCTTTATCTGGCAAGAAGATGGCTCGTAACAGCGCCGTTCACCGGCCATTCTTGTTCACGCAAATCAGAAAGAGGGTCACTTTTTAGTATACCGACCTGACGAGCTACGTTTCATTTACTAATCATAATCGAATCTTTAAAAGAGTCAAAAATAGTTATCGAAAAAAATGCGCCATAACAGCCCATAAAACCTAGCTGTTAAGAGATGAGAGAACGTCAATTCCCTGCATTTTCAGGAAATGAAGCATATCGATAAACACCCAGTTTTCAGCAATTTTATCACCATCACGACGATAGATATCTACAACCCGCATATCTGAACGTTGTTCGGATGGCGGCAAGCCAAGATATCCGCCTGATGGCACAAGACTAAGATTAGGCCAGCCAAAAAACCCGCCATAATGTCCTTCTGCCATCCGGCAGACATGGCCGTTGAATTTTCGGCTCTCATTCTTGGTGCGAAATGGTCTTTGGTGCTGTTCGATATAGCGGTCAATTGTAAAGGTGGCGCCAATGCCTGCTGGACCCCACCAAATCATATCATCATGCCAGCACATGCTTAACTCTTCTTGAGGGGAGCTAAACTGGCCGCTATTAATATCACTTATCATTCTGTTGATTAAAGCAAGGGTATCCTTTCCTGTTTTATCGTCTTGCTGGGCGTAGAGCAGGCCATCATGTGTCAGGGGGCCCGGCTGGACAAGATGAGCTCCGGTTTGTTCAGGGAGCGGCGTAAGGCCTGCCTGAAGCATCAAATGAAGAATGTCGCAGAAAAAAGCGGTTTCACAGATTTTTCCCTGCTCTATGCGATGAAATTCCGCATAGCGAAGCATGACAATTTTATTTGTGGGAGCTATCCCCAGAAAAGGGCTATCAAAGAGCCCCATAAAATGCCCCATCGAAGCAACCCATACCGAAGAAAAGCCATCCATTTCATTTGTGCTGGCAAAAAAGATATCCGGCCGCCGCACCAAAGAGGTAAGGGATGTTTTTAGGGGAGCCAGAAATGTGTCTGCAACCGCTTCAGCGCCATATAGCTCGTTAAAAGGGTGCATGCCCCGCCAGTGATAATCCTCGCTCACATAGCGCCTGAGAACCGATGCGCTATTCTGGGCAGATGCATTATCTAAATCAGCAAAATAGGAACGAATAAGGTGCTTTGCGTGGCTAATATCTGTCGACATGATGGAAGCTCGCTTTTCGGGAGGGGAAATAAAATTCGCAAAAGAGTAAATTATAACTTGTTAAATATCATTAATTGATTTTACTCTTTTTGCATACCTTTGCAATTCTGTCCGCTTGGGGTAGTAACATTAACAAAAAGGACTGTAATGGCATCCATAGAACTTAAAAATGTTTCCAAACGATGGCGCGATTTTGTTGCTGTTGACGGCTTTGACATTTTTATCGAAGATCAGGAATTTCTTGTTCTGCTTGGGCCGTCCGGGTGCGGGAAAACCACAACAATGCGGATGATAGCAGGCTTGGAAGATGCGACCGGCGGCGATATTCTGATTGATGGTGAGCGGGTGAATGACAAGGAACCAAAGGACCGCGATGTCGCTATGGTCTTTCAATCCTACGGTCTTTATCCGAATATGAACGTCTATGATAATATCCGGTTTCCGTTAAAGGTCCGAAAAATAGATATAGCAACGCATGATGAACGTGTCCGCCGCGCAGCACATATGGTCGAACTTGATGATTTTCTAGATCGTAAACCTGCAGAATTATCGGGCGGCCAGCGCCAGCGCGTTGCTCTTGCACGAGCTATTGTACGTGAACCGAACGTCTTTTTAATGGATGAGCCGCTTTCTAACCTTGATGCAAAATTGCGCGTATCCACGCGGGCGCAAATCAAAAATTTATGTCATGAGCTAGCCGTAACAACCATCTATGTAACTCATGACCAGGTTGAGGCTATGACACTAGCAGATAGAGTTGTGGTTATGGAAAAGGGCTTTATCCAGCAAATTGGCAGCCCTACCGAAATTTATGATAAGCCAGCTAATATATTTGTAGCTGGGTTTATTGGCTCACCAGCAATGAATTTGATTTCTGGTGAGATGAAAGGGGGTGTGTTTACCGCGCCCTTTACACGTATTGAAGGATTGGATGTGCCAGATGGCCCGCTAACACTTGGATTCCGGGCGGAAGATGCCGGCATTGTTGGCTCTGGCGGCGAAATGACGGGGCCTATTTACACCCTTGAGTTGCTTGGCGATGCAACTATGGTGTCTTTGCGGGTTGGCAGCGGATTAGTATCTGTGAAGACGGATAAGAATTATCGTGCCGAGATAGATGATGAGGTGTCATTCAGTATTCCAGTGAATTGCTGCCATCTATTCAATAGCAAGACTGGAAAACGCATCGAAAAGACGTAATTTTTAGTATCTGCCGTGGCAGAAAAACTGACTATGTAACATCAACGATACATAGTTCATTAAAGGGAGAAGCAAAATGTTGAAACGACCATTATTAATAGCAGGGGCGGCACTATTTATGTCGAGCTTTGCGGCTGATGCATGTGATATTTCTGCACGTGTAAGCATTGTTGGAAACGAATTTCCGGCCATTCAGACTGTTGGCGCGGGAGCTCAAAAATGTGTTGGCGGTGAAGTTGCTGCCAACCTTACCGCAGACCACCAGAAAATTAATGTTGCTGGGATGAGCGGTAACCCTGCTGAATATACCTCTGCTATCATTGCAAATTCATCAATTGTAGCATTGATGAATGAAGATGTTATTCGCCCCATTGATGAACTTGTTGCCAAACATGGTCAGGGCCTGAAAAAGAATCAGTTGATAACAATCAATGGCAAAATCATGGCTGTTGCGTTCATGGCAAATGCCCAGCATCTGATATATCGCGAAGATGTTCTAAAGAAAGCTGGCGTGCAAGCACCTGAAACTTATGAAGAAATGTTAGCTGCTGCTCAGAAAATTCGTGCGGCAGGTATTATGGAAAACCCGGTTGGTGGCGCCTATAAGTCAGGCTGGAACCTCGCTCAAGAATTCAACAATATGTTTCTTGGCTTCGGCGGCGAACATTTCAAAGCAGGCTCATCTCAGCCAAATGTCAACTCTGATGCTGGCATCAAAGCTCTTGAGATGATGAAGTCACTTTCTGAATATATGAATCCTGATTTTCTGACGCATGATAGTAATGCGACAAATGCAGAATTCCGCGCTGGTAATGTTGCTCTGATGAATATGTGGGGTAGCCGTGCAGCAACCTTGCTGGATGCTGATGGCATTAGTCAGGATGTAAAGGATGGCTTTAATAGTGCCGGTCCAATGACAGTAGGAGGCGGTTCAATCGCAGCCTCAACGCTTTGGTGGGATGGCTGGACAGTGGCCAAGAATATCAGTGACGCAGAAGCAGAATCAACCTTCATAGCTATGATGAATGGTATTAATCCCGCTATTCTGAATGACCCTGAAATTGCGAAACAGGCTGTCTGGCTGCTGGATGGCTACAAGCCAACTGATGCGGCGCGCGGTGTGTTTGCAGCGGCTCAGATGAATACAATCCCATATCCAATGCTACCTTATATGGGTTTGATGCATAGCGCGCTTGGTGCTGAGCTATCTGACTTCATGCAGGGTAAAGAAACTGCTGAAAAAGCGCTCTCTGATGTAGAGGCAGCCTACCGTGCTTCTGCCACAGAAAAAGGCTTCATGTAAGCCCATAACCTATCACAGAAGGGAGTCTTTTCCCTTCTGTGTCCCCGTTTACAACGGTAAAAAGACGCTATGAAACACCGCACATTCTTCTGGTTTTTTCTTCCAACAGGATTAGCAATGCTTTTATTTATCGCATTGCCAATCCTGTCTGTGCTGTTGCAATCGGTTCACACGCCGCATGAAGCGGTCCTGATTACCTCAGAAAGTTGTGGTCCTTTTGGCTGTTCTGAAAATACAACTATCGACCATGATGCTACACGTAAATTAAAGTCGACTGAGCCAATGGGACGGTTCGTTGGTCTAAATATTTATTTTGATCGCGCGCATCTTGCCGTCGACCAAGTAAGCGATGCGTGGCGCACAACAGATAATTTTTCAACATTCTTTGGCGAGATAAGCGATTTGCCGTTTTATCGCGCTATGGGGTTTACCTTAACCTATACTTTTACGGTGACGCCGCTCCTCATCATCCTAGGCTTGATGATTGCGCTGAGCGTTAACTCTCTTCACCGGCACCTTAAGGGACTTGTAATCTTTTTCTCTTTACTGCCGATGATTGTAACGCCGTTGATAGGCTCTCTTATTTTATTTTGGATGTTTGATAGTCGCGGTATCCTTGGCTCGTTCCTGCAATGGCTTGCACAAGACCCGGACTTGTCGTTAAAAGCGTCGACGTTACACACATGGATTATGCTGATTATCTATGGTGTTTGGCATGGCGCACCGTTTGCTTTTGTTGTGTTTTACGCAGGCTTGCAAACACTACCTCAGGACCAGATCGAATCTGCCCAGATTGACGGGGCGAGCCGATGGGAGCAGGTCCGATTTGTTGTGATTCCTCACCTTATGCCTCTTGTAACCTTTGTTGCCTTGATTCAATTAATGGATAATTTCCGTGTGTTCGAGCCTATTGTTGGCTTCAATGCTGAAGCTCATGCAACCTCATTAAGCTGGATTATTTTTAATGATTTGGGAGGTGAAACCCGACAATTATCAGCAGCTGCAACAACTTCAGTTATGACTATTCTGGGCGTTGCTATTTTGCTGTCTCCGGTGTTGCTGCGCGCATGGCGTGACTTTAAGGAGAAAAAATAATGGCATCAAAGTCTCAGCGCGCCTCAGTCGGCCTGCGCTTACTCAGTAACGGGTTTATTATCGTCTGGGTTATTCTGGCAGCGTTTCCCTTTTTCTGGACGTTGTGGGGGTCGTTCAAGGTTGAGCTTGATTTCTTTTCTATTGCGGATTGGACAAATGCCCTAACAGGCGCGCAAACCCTCGATGTGTATGGACAGCCCTTTACAGGAGTGGGCTATGAGGGCGCTTGGGTTAAAGAGGAATTCTGGCGGTCAGTTATTAATACAGGGATAGTGTGTTTATTTGTTGTTTGTACGTCTCTTACCATTGGAACGCTTGGTGGCTATGCGTTGTCACGCTCTGGGTTTCGATATACTTTCTGGCTTCTTATTACAGCGCTTATTTTCAGAGCAATGCCGCCGATAACACTTGTTGCCGGTTATCTGCTGCCGTTCTTTGAGTGGAATGTTTGGGGGATATTGCCGACAACTATCATCGTTCTTGTTGCGATTAATCAGCCCTTCACCTTATGGATGCTTCATTCCTTTTTTCAGAATATTCCAAAAGAGCTTGATGAAAGCGCGAAGGTTGATGGCTGCACGCAGTTTCAGGCCTTTCGGCATGTTATTATTCCGGTGATGTGGCCTGGCGTTATTACCACAGGGTTATTCAGTTTTCTGCTCGCCTATAATGACTTTGCTGTAACCTCGATGCTGCTTTCTGAAGATAATCGCACGATGGTGCCAAAAATTGCTGCGTTTCTTGGCACAACCTACACAGAGGGTAATGTGATGTTTGCTGTTGCTGCTGTTGTCTCAGCTACAGCGCCTCTATTTATTCTTGTGATGTTTTTCCAGCGGCAGATTGTCAGCGGTCTAACCCAAGGTGCTGTAAAAGGATAATAATATGGCGGTCACAAATCATCCTGAACAGGCTCTCCTAACCCGCGATACAGATATGAGCAAGACGGCTGAAACTCAGTCAGTTATCGAAGGTATGGTGGATGGGCTAAATAACCACCGCATTGATGATATTGGCGAGTTTTTTGCCGAAACCTTCCGCTGGATGGGGAATACGGGATGCGGCACTAAAAATGGATTGCAAGCCTTTCAGGATAACTGGCAACGCCCCTTTCAGGCAGCTTTTTCTGACAAAGTTTGTGTTGATGAAGCCCGCCTTTATATGGGGGAGTGGGCAGCAGCATTCGGCCGGCAGGAAGCAATCCATAGTGGCACCTTCATGGGCATTCCGGCGAGCGGAAAGAAAATTGAAATTCGGTATATGGACTTCTGGAAGGTTGAAGAGGGAAAAATTGCTGATAATTGGGTAATGGTCGATTTTCCTCATGTGATGGCCCAGCTTGGCGTTGACTGTTTTAATGGTGAAGGATGGGAAGCCTATGATAACGGGACAGCCGTGCCGCCATCCCCACCAAGCGCGGGGGCAAAGGGGTGACAGACCGGCATGCCGCGATTAAAGCTGCGCTTACACCATTTCGTGAAGCGCTCTATAATGCATCTGCCTCAGGGCTGAAATCAGCCTGTAAGGTTCTGTTTGATACTGATGTTATCTGCCGATATGCCCACCCTATTGGTGAGGGGCAGGGCACTGAATTTTTGTTAAATACAGTCTTTTTTCCTCTTCTGGACGCGCTTCCTGATCTGGAACGCCGTGATTATCTTATTGTTGCAGGTGATGATGAAGAGGGACAAACTTGGGCTGGGTGTGCCGGCAGCTATGTTGGCAGCTTCATGAGCCCGTGGTATGATATTTTGCCTTCGGGCCAGTTTGTGCATATGCGCTTTCATGAATTTTATCGTTTTGAAGATAATAAGGTTTGTGAGGTACAGGTTTTGTGGGATATCCCAGAACTTATGCTTCAGGCAGGTGCTTGGCCAATGGGTCCTGCTTTGGGGCGCGAATGGCATGTGCCGGGACCAGCACCCCAAGATGGGCTGTCATTGCCCCCCCGCAACGAAGCAGAATGCAATGCAACGCGGCGCCATGTTCTAGAGATGCTGAAATATCTGCAATATCATCCCTTACAAGGTGATGCATCTGTTATGCAGATGGATAAATTCTGGCATCCGAAGATGAATTGGTACGGTCCTGCAGGTATCGGAACAAGCCGGGGTATTGACGGGTTTCGTGACCGGCACCAGAAACCGTTTTTGGCGGCAATGCCTGACCGTGGAACGCATCACGAAAAAACAAAGCCGTATTTTTTTGCTGATGGTCAATATGCCGCTGTAACCGGCTGGCCAACTATGGCGCAAACGCATTCAGGCGGCGGCTGGCTTGGGATAGCGCCAACAGATAAATTCATTACGGTGAAGTCACTTGATTTTTGGCGTCTTGAAAACGGGTTAATCCGGGAAAATTGGGTCCTTGTTGATCTTCTGGATGTCTGGCATCAACTTGGCGTTGATGTGCTTCAGCGGATGCGAGAGATGACATATAAACCTCTTAGGTCCTAGCGGAAGGGATGCATAATCTATGACTATTTTTCAGGGCAAAAGGAGCCACAAATGAAAGGCTTTGATTCAAAGTTCTCAGATTTTCCAGATTATATACTCGGTATTACCAAAGAGATTTGGGAAGATCGCGGTCTGGCAACCCTGCATCACTATTATAGTGATGATATTGTTGTGCGCTCGCCTGGGTCTGTCGTTATTGGTAATGGCGATGTTATCTCAGCAACAATGGCAACGCTTGCTGAATTTCCGGACCGCAGGCTGCTTGGTGAAGATGTTATCTGGTCAGGCACTCCTGAAGACGGCATGCTGTCATCGCACCGTATTCTGTCTACCGCGACCCATCTTGGTTCTGGTGTGTATGGGTCGGCAACTGGCAAAACGCTGACCTATCGCGTGATTGCTGACTGTCATGCCATCAATAATCAAATTAATGATGAATGGCTTATCCGCGATCAAGGCGCCATCGTCACGCAGATGGGGTGGTCGGTTCCGAATTATGCGCGCGACCTTATTGTAGCCGAAGGCGGCGCTGAGGCCTGTAGTAAGCCGTTTACGCCTGCAATCGATAAACCAGGCCCCTATAAAGGACGTGGTAATGAAAATGAATGGGGGCAGAGATATGCCAGTATGCTTCAGCAGATAATGGGGGCAGAAATGTCTGTTATCAGGGCAGAATATGACCGAGCATGCCATCTTTATTGCCCCTGTGGTGAAGAGGTCAGAAGTTTTGAGGGGGCTGATAAGTTCTGGATGGAATTGCGCTCCAGCTTTCCAAATGCCCGCCTGACTATCGACCATCAGATTGGCCGTGATGACCCTCTTATGCCGCCACGAGCTGCAATCCGCTGGTCTTTGCACGGAAAACATGAAGGCTATGGTCGTTATGGCCGTCCAACAGGGGCAGAGGTTTATATTATGGGAGCCAGCCATGCTGAATATGGCCCATGGGGGCTGCGGCGCGAATGGGTGCTATTTGATGAAGTCGCTATATGGAAACAAATTCACCTCCATACCGGAGATATCACATGACATCCTCAGTTCAACTGGTCCGTTATGGTGACCTTATTCCCTGTAAGACAGCTTTTATCGATGCTCATACACCGGGATCAGACCAAAAAGAAAATTTTACCATTATTGGCGGCGGCGTTTCTGAATCAGCTGACCAGCATGTTCATATAAAACAAACGCCGGGCTTTAACATAGGAGCCGCTGGGCAGCCGCCCCGATGCCGGAATTCGCTTCACACCCATAGAACAGCTGAGGTGTTTTTTGTTCTATCAGGCCGGTGGCGGTTTTTCTGGGGTCGCTGGGGTACGGCAGGAGAGGTTATTCTTGAGCCAGGTGATATTTTCAATATTCCGACAGGCATGTTTCGGGGGTTTGAGAATATTGGCACTGATTATGGGATGATTATGGCTATTCTTGGCGGCGATGATGCTGGCGGCGGTGTAATCTGGGCGCCACAAGTTATCGAAGATGCACGCGAACATGGCCTTGTCCTCGGCGATAATGGAAGCCTTTATGATACAAAACGTGGCCAGACGCTGCCAGCTGACATATCAGCAATGGCTGTCATGCCAGAAGACCAGCTGGCGCTTATGGCAGAGCCTGATATTGCCGATGTTGTGCCGCGCTGGACAGCACGTTATCTTGATTTACTTGCGCTGTCAGCCCGCCGCCCTGTTGAGGTTATTGGGGCAGGCGGCATCATTTTTGATCGCCCCGGCTTTCGGGTTGATTTCATTTCCCGCGTCTCTCTTACCGCTGCCTATTCAACCGACGAATATGAAGTTCTTATGCCTGTGCAAGGTCATTGGAAGCTGCAGTTGGATGCAGAGCAGCTTACCCTTGCGCCGGGCGATACAGCGCTTGTGAGACCGGGTGTTGAACGTCATATTACGCCAGCAATGGCAGGTGAGGCGGCCATGTACCGCATTCAAAGTACGGCTGACCCAGCTGGGCCAAGCTGGCATGAAAGGACAAAATAATGACAATCAAAACAACACATGTTGGCTCTTTGCCGCGTTCAGAAGAGGTTACTGACCTGCTCTTTGCCAGAGAAAAGGGAGAGGTGATTGACCAGCCTCACTTTGATGACGTTATGGCGCAGCATGTCGATATGCTTGTAAAACGTCAGGTTAAAGCAGGCATTGATATTGTATCAGACGGTGAAACATCAAAAATTTCTTACGCAACATATGTCAAAGACCGTTATTCCGGTTTTTCAGGTGATAGCCCGCGCAATGCGCCTGCCGACCTAAAGCTCTTCCCTGGCTTCCTGCAGCGCCTTGCCGATAGTGGCGGCACGCCAACTTATGCACGCCCCATGTGTACAGGACCGGTAGCGCCTCTTGATAATGGCGAGCTTGAAAAAGATATCCAGAATCTTACTGCTGCTATGGCGCGTAACGGCGCTCGTCAAGGGTTCATGAATGCTGCGTCACCGGGGGTTATCTCTCTATTTTTGCAGAATGACTGGTATGATAACCGGCAGGATTATCTGCAGGCGCTTGCTGAAGCAATGAGAGTTGAGTACAGAACCATTATTGAATCTGGACTTGATTTACAGCTGGATTGTCCTGATTTAGCCCTCTCGCGCCATATGTTATTTGCAGACCTAAGCGATGCAGAATTTGTGGAAGTAGCAGAAAGTCATGTTAAGGCGTTAAATTTTGCGCTTGATGGCTTGCCGAAAGAAAAAATCAGAATTCATATTTGCTGGGGAAATTATGAAGGCCCGCATATTTGCGATATTCCCATGGATGTTGTGTTTACAACACTTATGAAAGCGCATGCGCGCTATGTCCTTTTTGAAACATCAAATCCGCGTCATGCACATGAATGGACAGTGTTTGAGAAACGCAAAGATGAGATTCCAGCTGATAAAATTCTTGTTCCCGGCGTGCTTGATACCACAACAAATTTTGTTGAACATCCCGAGCTTGTTGCCCAGCGCCTGAAGCGGTTTGTTGATATTGTTGGGGCTGAGCGTGTGATAGCAGGGTCTGATTGTGGGTTTGGCACCTTTGCCGGTTTTGGGGCAGTTGAAGCTGAAATTGGTTGGGCAAAATTATCGATGCTGAAAGAGGGTATTAAGCTTCTTTAAATCACGCTAAAACAGTATATTGCATCAACTATATAAAGCGATAGTTAAGGTATTTAGCATGAATGATCCTGTTCTTTTGCTCCCTGGATTTATGTGTGACCACCGGCTGTTTACACAGCAAGTCACGCAGCTTCAGCTATCGCGCCCCGTTTTTGTGCCTGCGATGACAGGGGCTGATAATCTAGCAGATATGGCAGCACATATTCTAAGGGATGCACCGCAATCCTTTGCCTTAGCTGGTCTTTCAATGGGCGGCATTCTTGCGATGGAAATGATGCGTCAGGCGCCATCACGTGTTACCCGGCTTGCGTTGCTTGATACCAATCCGCTTGCCGAAACAGAGGTGGGGAAGGTCAGGCGTATCCGACAGATAGCTGAGGCGAAGCGCGGCGGTATGGATGCCATAATAGCAGATGAAATGAAGCCGCTTTATCTTTCTGATAGTGCCAAAACCGAGAGCATTCTGGCACTTTGTATGACGATGGCTCGCGATCTTGGCAGTTCAGTTTTTATTGATCAATCACGCGCGCTTTTAGAACGCATAGACCAGTGCGACACGTTGCGGGCTATTTCTGTGCCTTGTCTTATTTTGTGCGGCGCAGACGATAAATTATGCCCGGTTGAAAAACACCAGATGATGGCAGAGCTGATTTCAGGTGCGCGGCTTCGTATTATTGATAAAGCAGGCCATCTGCCGCCCCTTGAGGCGCCTCATCTCGTAACAGAAGCGCTTACAGACTGGCTTGGCGCTTGCTAGATTATCCTGCGGTGAGCTGGGGGCGTTGTTTGGTGCCACGGAGCAATATCCATAATATAATGGCCATATTTAGTCCGTTCCAGATGATACCATTGATGAATGCCATCTGATAGGACCCGGTGAGCTCATAAATCCAACCGGACATCCAGCCACCAAGCGCCATACCAATAATGGTCATCATAATCACAAACCCAACCCGAGCGCCGGCTTCTTTGGGCGGAAGATATTCTCTGACTATGACAGCATAGCTTGGCACAATGCCGCCTTGCGCCAGACCAAAAATAAGGCTCACAACATATAAAGATGCCATGCCGTCAAACGGAAGATACATCAAAAGCGCAAGGCATTGTAATGAGGAGCCAATTAACAATGTATAAATGCCGCCAATTTTATCTGCGGCAAGGCCGGAGATAACGCGGCTGAAAACACCCCCGAACAGCATCAATGATAGCATCTGAGCCCCAATGGCAGGCCCATAGCCCAGACCAACACAGTATGACACGATATGGACCTGAGGCATCGACATGGCAACACAGCAACTCACCCCCGCTATCGAGAGTAAAATTTGCAGACGTCGTGGTGAGAGATTTGTTTTTGCTGTATTTTCAGCTACTTTTTCGGCTGCAATATTATGCGCGCTTTCTGGCACGGTGCGCCGCAGTAAAAACGCTAGAGGAATGATCACAACAACAGTGATAATGGCGAGTGTAATATATACCTCTCGCCAGCCATGAGTTGCCAGAACACCCGATAGCAAAGCCGGCCAGATAGCGCCGGCAAGGTAATTTCCACTTGCTGTCAGCGCTACAGCAATGCCGCGCCGCCGCAAGAACCAATGCGAAATATCAGTAATCAGCGGGCCAAACCCAGCCGCACAGCCAAAGCCAAGCATAAGATGCACAATAGACAGAAAATAAATCGAATCTGCCTGAGTAGATAACAGATAGGCAAGCCCAGATAGGAGGGCAGCAGAAATAATTGAAATGGTAATCCCAAACCGGTCAATAATCACCCCAATGACAAGATTACCAACAGCAAAGCCAATCATATTGAAGGTAAAAGGAAGGGAGGTAAGCGCGCGGCTGGTAACAAACTCAGCCTCAAGTGCTGGCATGATTGTAATTACGGCCCACATCCCAGTATTGGCAAAAATGGCTATTGTTAATGTGATAGCCAGCCGGAACCAGGAATATGAACTGTCATGGATTTTGGGATCAATCATAAATGCCTAATGTGAAGGTTTATTGTTAAAAGGGCCGTTTGTTTTTTTGGTGAGGGCAGAAAGCAATATTCTAAAGCTGCTTTGCACGGTCGCGTAATTTGAACTTTTCGACTTTTCCGGTTGATGTTTTCGGGATGTCTTCAATAATAATCTGTCGAGGGCACTGAAATCCTGCAAGATGCGTGCGGCAATGAGCGCTTAGCTCATCTGCGGTTGCTGTGCGGCCAGCACGTAACTCAACAAAGGCAATCGGCGTTTCACCCCATTTTTCATCCGGTTTAGCAACTACCGCACAAGATGCCACATCGGGGTGCTGAAACAATATATTTTCAACATCAATAGATGAGATATTTTCACCGCCTGAAATAATAATGTCTTTCGACCTATCCTTGATTTGGACATAGCCGTCGGGATGAATAACTGCCAGATCGCCAGTATGAAAATAACCGCCCTTAAAGGCAGCCTCCGTAGCGGTCTTATTTTTCAGATACCCCTTCATAACGATATTACCGCTCATCATGATTTCGCCCAGCGTTGTGCCATCGCGCGGTACAGGCTGCATTGTATCAGGGGCAATCACATCAAGCCGCTCCAGCCCGGCATAAGACACACCTTGGCGTGCCTGTTTTACGGCCCGCTCAGACCTATCAAGATGGTCCCATTCCTCTTTCCAGACATTCACAACAGCAGGCCCATAGACCTCTGTTAAGCCATATACATGGGTTACCATAAAGCCTGCATCAGACATGGCAGCAAGAACGCTTTCTGGCGGCGGTGCCGCAGCAACATTGAAATTAACAGACTGCTCAAAGGATTGTTTTTCGGTATCATCCGCATTTAGCAGAACCGACATGACAATCGGCGCCCCGCAGAGATGCGTAACCCGGTGTTTTGCAATCAGGCTATACATTTCTGCCGCCCGCACCCATCGCAAACAAATATGGGTTGAGCCTGTTAATGCTAATGTCCAGGGATAGCACCAGCCATTACAATGAAACATCGGCAAGGACCAGAGATAGACACTATGCTGTCCCATAGCGGCATGTATCGTATTATTATAAGCCATCAGCGCGCAGGCCCGGTGATGATAGACAACACCTTTGGGAATGCCTGTTGTCCCAGACGTATAATTTAAGGTGATAGCATCCCATTCATCAGGTGGCCGTCGCCAGATAAAGTCAGGATCGCCCGTTGCAAGGATATCTTCCCATTCTGAGGCGCCAATAAGCTGGCCTTTGGGCTTAGGCGCGTCATCTGGATAGTCAGGGTCATCATAATCAATAATAAGCGGCGTTACAGATGCCTTTTTGACGGCCTGTTCAGCAACCTCTGAGAATTCGCGGTCAACGATTAAAATCTTGGTATCAGCATGGTCAAGCTGGAGTGCGATTGCCTCTGCATCCAGACGGGTGTTAATCGCATGTAATACAGCGCCGCACATCGGCACACCGTGATGACAGATAAGCATTGCCGGCGTGTTTGACATCATCGCAGAGACAGTATCACCAGGGGTGATGCTAAGCTGGGTGAGGGCGCTTGCGAGGCGTTTGCTGCTCTGCCAGAAATCATGATAGCTAAGCTGTGTCTGGCCATGGATAATGGCGGGCCTGTCAGCAAATACCGTTGCCGCACGCTCCAAAAAACTAAGCGGCGTTAATGACTGATAATTTGCATCACATTTCGGTAAATGCTCTTCATAAGGATTTGTCATAAGACCGCTAACTCACTTTCGTTCACGAACACTGCTAACAAGAATAGCTAGGCTATAATAATTTCATAGCATTTGACCATAGCTATAAGCGCTTTAAGATAGGATTTATTGCAAGAGCGTCTGTCTTACTCTGAAGAGGATTTTCATATGTTTGTTGTCATTTTCGAAGTTACTCCAAAGGAGGGTCAGGCCGATACTTATTTTGACATGGCTGCTGAGCTAAAACCTCTTTTGCTAGAACAGCCCGGCTTCCTATCAGTTGAACGATTTCAGAGTCTTATGGATAGTAAAAAATTTCTCTCAATTTCTACATGGGAAGATGAAGAGTCGCTGCTTGGCTGGCGCCGGAATATCGAACATTTAGCGGCTCAGGAAACAGGAAAAACAACAGTTTTTCAGAAATATAGAATCCGTATTGCTTCTGTTATAAGAGATTATGATTTTACAGCAGATAATGCCGATTAGTCGTTGTTATGATGGGGTATTCTGCCGCGTAGGGTCAGCGGTAATTGTGCCAGCATAAACAGGCCGCTTGCCGGGGCGACAAGGATAGTCTTAAAGGTTACCCAGTCAGAATCACTATAATGTCGCCATACATATTCATTCGATAGAGCAAGCACTAAGAAAAACAGGCCCCACCTAAAGCTAAGCTGATGCCATGTCGCTTCTGTGAGGCTAAATTGTGCACCAAAAAATTCTTTCATCATCGCGCGGCCCATCATAATGCCGCCAAGCAACACAATAGCAAATAATCCATTAAATAATGTTGGCTGAATTTTGATGAAAATATCGGCCTCAAGCAGAAGGGCTGCTGCGGTCAAGCCTGATGAAAGGAGAAGCGAGAATAGCGGAAAGCGTGCAATCCGCCTGTCACGATACCAGCCAACACCCATGACAATGCCCCCGAGCAGGGCGGAGGCGATAGCCGCCGCATATAGCCCGGCATAGTGAAACCCGACAAAAAACCCGGCTAGTGGTAATATTTCGAAGAAAAACAGCCCTAATTTCATGACAGAGAACCCTAACGATAAAACCCTATGATGAGCTGGCCGGAGGTGACCAGCTCTCAAGATTAAGCGGGCCAATAGCGGCGGCGGCATCACCGCGCACAAACACAATGCTCACTGAGCCGATATCAATGTTATATTTGCTGACATAGGCGCGGTTCAGAGCGATATGTTCATCCTGCTGATAAATCCAGTCATCAAAATGCACTTCCAGCTGGGTGCCGCCCATATCAAGCGTAACATCATAGCGCCAGTTCAAGGCATTGCCGGCAACAATACCGCTTGCAACTCCGTTAATATCAACGGCTGTGCCGTCATAAGCGATATGACCATTTTCATCTATGCCGGTGCGCGTGATGCGCCATATGCGGCTATTACGCTCGCCATCATCATAAAGAAACTGTTCATCCAGAATAAGGACATCATCTTCTATCGTGCCGGTGATATTCACTCGAAACTGGCGTTTCAGATTGCCAAAACGATCTTCAAAAATACCGTAAGCTACCGTATCACCTGCAAAAAACGCCTCTAATGATAGCAGGGGACGCCTCTTATCTAATGCAGTGACATCATTTTGGGCGCAGGCTGATAAAAATGACAGGGTAAGGCCAAAACAGGCTGCCAAAGGCAGGAACCGCCTCATGGGAGAGCGCGTCATCTGTGATAATCTTGTCAAAATGGGGTTCATTATAATTGTCCTCCTTCAGGCACCTCACCTTAGAAATAGCGTATTGGAGATGAAGTCAATGGCGATAAGAGGGCTATTGCAGACTGAGTAAGCGATACCGGCTCGTGCTGATTTATCTAACGGGTCGACATTTCAGGCATTGCGTGATTTTATGGGGCGTTAGAAAATTCACACCTCTATACGGTATCTATGTTCTTCTTCCCGTTATTTGATGATAATCCAACTGCCTCTAAACCGCTGATTAACTGGTTGTTAATCGGTTTTATGATGGCGTGGTATTTTGGCTATCAGCTTGGTAATCCGCCAGAATTTATCTATGCTGTTGGCTTTATTCCCGCCCGCCTTTTCTTTGGTGCAGAACTACCAGCCTCACTGGATATATTCTCACCATCCGTAACGCTTGTAACAGCAATGGTGAGCCATGGCGGCTTTATGCATATCGCCGGAAATCTGTGGGTTGCCTATCTTCTTGGGGATAATCTTGAAGATAAAATGGGGAAGTTAAAATTTCTGTTTTTTGTTATTCTTTGCGGCATTGCTGGAAATTTGGCGCATGGCTTTACAGATACCTCATCCGAAGTGCCGTTAGTTGGGTTTTCTGGGGCTGTTAGTGGTATGATATTGGCGTATGTCATGCTATTTCCGCGTGCTAATTTTAAGTGTCTGTTCGTCTTTTTTGTCTTTTTTCGAACCATGAATATTCCGGCTATCGCAATCTTTGCTCTCTGGGCGTTTGGCCAGATTAGCGGCGTATTGAGCGCGCCGGATGGGGTTGCCTATTGGGCGCATGCTGGCGGCGCTGTTGCAGGGGCTGCCCTCATTCCTTTCTTTAAAAAGCCGCATGTGAAGTTTAATGCACCAAAACTGACTGCATCAGGCATGAGTACGGCCCAAAAAGTTTCATTGAGACGTGGCTCTGTTCCCTCGGTTAAACGAAAAACGGGTCCCTGGGGCTAAAAAAATTAAGCACATAAAATCATAATGTTATAAGGTGTCATTGAAAATTTACGTAATGCTAATAATGGATGGCGTGGTAGCGCTGTTCGATAAATGGTTGAGGTTAGGGAAGTGATGAAGACGTGCCTTGGTATTGGTGAAGTGATGGTGGAGCTGGCGGCAACAAAAACGCCAGACTTGCTACAGCGCGGCTTTGCCGGAGATGTGTTTAACAGCCTGTATTACGCGCAGATGTTTCTGCCCGATGAGTGGCGCGTTGGATTCCACACAGGCCTTGGTGTGGACCAAATATCTGATGAGATAATTGCTTTTATGGCACGCCATAATATTTCATGCGAGATGATACCCCGCAGTGAAAATCGCACTGTTGGCCTTTATATGATTCAGCTGAGTGATGGGGAGCGCAGTTTTAGTTACTGGCGCGAACATTCTGCTGCCCGCGTGATGATGGATGCGCCTGAAATGCTAGCAGATAAGCTGGCAACAGCGCAGTATATCTATCTGTCTGGCATTAGTCTGGCGATTTTACCGCCGCAGGGGCGTACAGCGCTATTGCAGATGATAAAGGCCGCAAAAACACCTGATAAGACTGTATTTTTTGATTCAAACATTCGCCCTAAATTATGGGAAAATGCTGATATCATGCGGGCTTGTGTTGCCGAGGCTGGCAGTATTGCTGATATCGTTTTGCCGAGCCTTGATGATGAGGGTATTGCCTTTGGGGATAGACATGCAGCTGATGTTGCGGCGCGTTATCTTTCATGGGGTGCTGGTCATGTTATCGTGAAAAACGGCGCCGCCCCTACATTGTCAGCTGATGCATCACAACAACATCTCATCTCTCCTGAACCGGTCGCGCATATCATTGATAGCACGGCCGCTGGTGACGCCTTTAACGGCGCGCTGATGGCGTGTCTGGCGGCCGGCAAAAAGATGGATGATGCGATTATAAATGCTCAGCAATGTTCAGCAATCGTGGTAACCCAGAATGGGGCGCTGATCCCACAAAACCATTTCCCAGAAGAATTATTTCCGTAAAGCGAGGTATATGATGAAACCACTTTCTTCACAGGCAGCGTTTATCTCCGGTGGCAGCAGAGGCATTGGGCTAGCGATTGCCAAGCAGCTTGCAGGTGACGGTGCAGATGTCATGATTTCTGGCAGAGATAATCAGCAAATTCAGAAAGCCATTGCTGAGATCGAAGCAGAAACCAGCAGCGTTGTTCGCGGATATGCAGGCGATCTTGCAACCCCTGAGGGATGCAACGCTGCTTTTGCAGCCCATCTGGATGCATTTCAGAAATGTAATATTCTGATTCATAGCGCAGGCGCAACAAAGGGCGGTGTATTTCCTGACCAACCAGATGGTGATTATCTTGATGGGTTTGCGCTTAAATTTCATGCAGGCGTTCGGCTATCGCGGCTCTTCTGGCCGAGCCTGAAAGCGAATTCAGGTACTGTTATTATGATTATTGGCAGCGCCGCGCGGACCCCCGATCCTAAATTCATGGTAGGTGGTTCGGTGAATGCCGCTTTGGCAAATTATACCAAAGCGCTGGCCGGTCAGGGACTGGTTGATGATGTTAATGTTAACTGGATACATCCGGGGCAGACAGAAACAGACAGATTAACAGGATTGCTTGCGACCCGTGCCAAAGATGAAGATAAATCAATTGAAGATGTCATGAAAGAACGGATCAAGGCAGAGGGCATCAGGCGGCTTGGCCAGCCAGAAGATGTTTCTGGCATTGTTGGCTTTCTGTGCCGCGCTGAAGCACGTCATATTCATGGCACGGGCATCAGTGTTGATGGCGGGGCAACCAAGGGCTATTTCTAATGTGAACGGGTAGTGCGGGGCGATAACTTGGCCCCTGTTAGGTTAGGATTTTGTTGTTGCCCGTGAGGCTGACATAATTCCTTTTTGCCGGCGCTCCTTCTCACCTTGTTCTATCGCCGCATCAATTTTGGTTCTATCAGCTCTGCCGCTAAAATTATCAGAATGTCCCATTAATTCAGTAAAATGAATATAGCGTTCCTGCGCGACAGCCAATAATCTTTCAATTTCATCCAGCGGCGCGTCATGGTCATCTGAGCGTAAATCAAGCCAGGGAAATAGCTCACCGCGATGAATGGTTAGGCTTGCTGATTGCCGGCCTCGACTATCGCCTCCAGCGCTTTCGCCAGCCTGCATGGCGCCCAAAATACGGCTCGCAAATTCTACTGTTTTATGGTCGTTATAATACTGCATCATAGCGGCAATCACCTGGTCATTTTCCAGCATATTACCGGCAACCGATACGCCGTCTGCTGTAAGATGGCCTGCCCAGCCTATGCAATCAGCCCCTGTATGAGCAGCTGTTCTACCCCTCTGGTCAATCATGTGAACTTGGCGTTGTGACTGACCATTATCCAGTATCTTGGTTGCATTCAGCGCTTCGCTAGCAGACATGCCAGCTGATAGATGTTCACGCCCTGCAACGCCCCACATAGGATTTACAAGGGCTTGCGATGCAACAGCGCAGTTCTGACCAAAATGGGGAATGGTTGCGCCAACCGCAAAAAACCGGCTTGCAACCGCAATGCCGTAAAACCCTGTTATTTCATCACGCGCTATAAGAGAAAAGGTCATAAACTAGTATGAACAAAGCTTTCGTTAAAATCATCAAGAATTATTGTGGCTAGCTCTAATGGCTGCCATTTCGTCCACATAAGCAAGGATACGGGCTTTTACCGAGCCATCAGTAGCAGAGCGAACAAGTTCAGCCAGATCAGCGTCCTTCATCTCGCGGCGCAGTTGTGATGAAATGCGGGTGAAGGTGAGGGGGTTGAGCGCGCTTACCTCAGCCAATACATTTTGGGTTATGCTCTCCCACTCTTCCTGTCCAGCTATGTGGGTGATGACGCCAGCACAAAGAGCTTCAGCCGCATCGAACGGTTTCGTGCGCAAGACAAGCTGGCGGTATCTATCCTCACCAACAAGTTCGGCTAGTCTTCGGGTGCCGAGCGCTAGCCCAAAACGCGGCCCGGGAATACGGAAACGGGCATCAGATGTTGCAACGCGCCACTGACAGGCTGCTACCAAATCGGCTGCTGCCCCATAACAAGCACCATGCACAATAGCCATAGTGGCGAGCGGCGCATGATAGACGGCCTGCAGCATTTGCTCTATTTGGATAAAGCGCAAGACAAGGTCGCCATCTGTCTCCTGTTCAATCGAACTAAGGTCAAAGCCGCCAGAAAACCCCTTACCCTCGGCCTGAAACAGTGCCAGCCGCGCTCCGGATGCGGCGGCTTTGCTAATGGCTTGTGTCAGATCATGAACAAGTTCTGCTGAAAACGCATTGAGCTTGTCTGGTCTATTCAGGGTAATCTTTGCGATAGCCCCGTGCTGTGCAAATGTTACGGTACTCATCTCTTACGCTCCTTTGGCAGGTTCGCTTAGCCAGTCAGCGGCAACCTCCTCATTATGTGCGCCAAGCATTGGCGGCGACCGGTAAATATCGAATTCAAAGCCAGTCATGGCAATCGGGAAGGCTGTGGTGCGGGTTTCAGCGCCGTTTGGAAGGTGAAGCGGGCGCACAAGATTCATATGCGCTACCTGTTCGCTATTCAGGGCATCGGGGTAGGTGTTGATAGGCGAGCAGGGCACACCGCGACGCTCCATATCCTCCAGCCAAAAGGCGGCAGTCTTTTTTTCAAACTCTGGCTGTAACAATTCGAATAGCTCATCTTGATGAGTTGCCCGCAGCACTTGGCTGATAAAGCGCGGGTCTGTGGTAAGGTGGGGCAGGCCAGCTGCGTCTGCAACCTCTGCCCATAGACGGTCATTACCAGCCGCAATTATGAAATAATCATCGCTACCCCTGAATGCCCGGTAAGGCGCATTGCGGGGATGGGCTGAGCCAAGAGCCTGAGGCGTATTTCCGGTGCCGAAATACTCAGATGTCTGCAAAGCTGATACCCCGATAAGCCCGCCTAGCATGGTGCAGTCAATATGAGCCCCCTTGCCAGTCTTTTGTGCCTGAAGCAGGCGCGCAAGTATAGTGTAGCCAGCATAAAGTCCAGCGCAGAAATCACCGACGGGGACACCGCTCTTAACCGGTGTGCCGCCGGTCTCGCCGGTGACGCTCATCAATCCGCTAAACCCTTGTACGGTCACATCAAACGCGCCTTTATTGGCATTTGGCCCGGTCTGACCAAAACCAGAGATAGAGCAATAAATTAATCTAGGGTTTACCGCGTTAAGGTCCTCATATCCCAGCCCTAAACGAGCCAGAACGCCCGGACGGAAATTTTCCAGAACGATATCACACGCACCAACAAGCTGTTTTAGATGGGCCACATCTGCCGGATTTTTTAAGTCTGCCACAATGGAGCGTTTATTACGGTTAAGAGAAGCAAAATTTTCGCTGAAAACCGCGCCATCAGGCCCTTTGGTTAGCGGCGGCCAGGCGCGAAATCCGTCACCGCCATCAGGTCGTTCAACCTTGACCACATCAGCGCCTAAATCAGCAAGTAGAGAGCCAGCAAAGGGTCCGGCAGCTATTTGTCCAAACTCGAGAACTTTAACCCCATCAAGAGGTTTCAGATTTGTATCAGTCATCATGTTTGGCTTTCGATGGTTTTTGCAAACGTCAGATTATTCATCTGTAATTTTTACAATGCATGGCGTCTCAGAATGAGTCTCATTATCGAATAGTGACCGGCCAGTATAATTCAAATGCCGCCCATATGTATGTAAAGAAACAGCGATTTGAGCTCCATTGTTATGAACGCTATGAATATCCTCTGGCATACAGCACACAACATTACCGGCAAGAATGGTTTCTTCGTGGGTTTTCTCAAGCTGGGCAAAACCTGATTTTAGCCCATCATCGAGCCGCCGGTAATTTGTTTCATGCTCCTGTCCCTCAATGCCGGCTACCACAGCCCATGTTTTATGGTTATGCGCAGCAAGGCCTCTGCCAGGAGCCCATGCGATAACAAAAACAGCTAGGTCGTGATTATCTTCCTCATGCAGCAGATGCAGACCAAAGCCTTGTTCTTCATCAACTTCGCGATATGAATCCTTAATCCAGGATGTGTTACTAGCAAGTCGTTTCGCAAGAGGTTTGATAGCCTGCGTAATAGCGTCATCTGATGTATTATGCGCAACAGCAGCGCGGATATCTGTAACGTAATCTTCAACTGAATAGGTTTCAACTGAGTAGGATTGTACCATAAGCTTACACCTGTCTTGTAACTCTCTATAAATAGCTTAAGCAGTTTGGCTTTGTTTGCAAGCCAGATGCCTCTTGCGCTGTTGGCTGTGTGTGATGGGTTGAGGCGGGCCATTCTGGGTGGTAGCGTTTCATTTAAAAGAGGTAATAGCAGCTCTTCACAGTGAGGGGGGTAAAAGAAAGGCAGGTAATTATGTGGGCGTTACATAGAGTATCTCTTGCAACTCATGATCTTGAAGCTGCACGCTATTTTTTTGAAACCCATATTGGGCTTGGCCCCCCTTCATCACGAGATGATAATTCTGTTTGCTTCGGACAGGGGAGCAGGGGGCTTCGGATTGAGCGTCCGCGCGGCACACTCATAAACCAGTCAGGTAAGATTTATGGCCAGACTAGCGCGCATTATCTGGCCCTTGATGTGCCTGACTTGCCGGCTGTTGCCCGCCGGCTTACACAGCATGGTTATTCATATTGTGATGCCCCGCAGGGGGATTTTGAGGTAGCAGCGCTTTATACGTTTGATCCTGCGCATAATCTGGTTGCGTTCTGTCAGGCATCCACCACCCTTTCCGAAGATGATATTCAGCCATGGGAGAAGGAGTGGGGCTGGGGTCTGCATCATGTGAATTTGCAAGCCGGTGATGTTCGCAAAGTCGTTGATTTTTTTTGCCTGATTGCAGAATGCCATGAGGGACAGTGGCAGGCACCATCCAAGAAGGGTGATTTCAGCATTGATCCTGAAGCCTTATCAATTTTGCCGCTTGGCTCGCTTAATCGCGGGCTTCATATCATTCGGCCTGATGCAGGCTTTGCTCATCGCAATAATTTTGCCCATAATCCTTCTATCGGCGGGCACCCAGCTTTCTGGGTTAAGGATGTGTTGGCGGTAGCAGAGCGGCTACAACAAGATGATGTGAGCGTAACCGATGCCGGCATGTATGCCATGGCTGATATGCATCAGATCTATGTTCTTGACCCGACAGCTAATATGATCGAAGTTAATCAGTTCCTGTAACTGTCTGTTATTACGAAAAGTTAAAGAAGGATAGTGAATATAATGGATTATAAGATAGGCGTCATCCCGTTTGATGTGAGTGACGATCGTATAGCTGTCATGTTTGTGACTTCACAAAAACGAGGACGCTGGATACTCCCCAAAGGTGATTTGAAATCAGGGGAAACGCATAAGCAGGGATGTAAACGTGAGGCGTTTGAAGAAGCTGGCGTTAAGGGCAAGATATTGTCCGATTTCCCCATGACGGTTGTGATCGGAAAAAGTGACGGCTTATCGATAAAAAATGTGCCGGTAACTTACTATCCCTTGCTGGTGACAGAGCAATTTGATGAATGGCCGGAGCAGTCAAAACGTGAGCGACATTGGTCACTTCTCGACAAGGCACAAAAAGTAACCGAGCGAGATGATTATCAAGGCCTTATCACGCAATTTATGGCTATTTCACCGTGGATATTAGAAATTGCAAAACATAAAAAAGAGAAGCTGCAAGTATAGCTGACGCTGGAACTGTAATAATCCATGCTGCCCCGATTGATAAAACATAGCGCCGGCGCACTAATTTACGGCGTAGCCGGATTTCAACATTTTGAAATGCATCCAAGGCAGTCGGGTTTAATTTATGAATAGGCTTGAGACGTTTTTTATCGGGGTTTTCCATATATTCCCGCAAAAACCCAATGCCAAAAATAGCTCCGATAGCGATATGGGTTGAGCTAACAGGCAAACCAAGTGTGGTTGCAATTAACACCGTCACAGCAGAGGCAAGAGCCACACAGTAAGCCCGTGGTGCGTTTAAGCGGGTAATTTTTTCACCAACAGTGTTAATCAGCTTCGGCCCAAATAACAGCAATCCCAGCGCAAGCCCAAAGGCGCCAATTATCATAACCCATAATGGGATAGAAACCTTGGCTGCAACCGAAGGGTCGGTGAAAGTGGACACAATCGCCGCTAAGGGGCCAACCGCGTTTGCTACATCATTTGCACCATGCGCAAAACAGAGCAGTGCAACCCCAATAATGAGCGGAACATTAAACAGCGTATTGATCTGTTTTTTCCGGTTACCCAAATTTTCAGCTTGTTTTTTGATGAAGGGAATCGAGATAAACCATGTGATAAAAAATGATAAAATGGCATATAAAACAATAACTTCTACAGAAGGCTTCCAAATCTTTTTCAAGCCCTTCATTGCCATATAAGCCATGAATGCCGAACTCATCAGACCGATTAACACCGGAACCCATCTGCGCGCCGCCTGATTGCGGTCTTGGGCATTCAGAATTTTAACTTTGATTAGAAATAGCAGTCCGGCAGCTACTAAGCCGCCAAAAACAGGCGAGATAACCCAGCTAGCAGCAATTTTTGACATCGTGGTCCAGTTCACAAGACCAAAGCCTGCGCCTGCAATGCCAGCTCCCATAACACCGCCAACAATAGAGTGGGTTGTTGAAACAGGGGCATTCATAAATGTCGCCAGATTAATCCAGAGAGCCGCAGCGAGTAACGCGCTGAGCATCAGATTACGAAAATCACCAATATCGACGCCGTCTCCTGGATTAATAATGCCTTTGGCGACGGTTTTAACGACATCACCACCAGCCAAAAGCGCGCCTGCACTCTCACATACCGCAGCAATGATAACCGCAGCAGCAACGGTAAGGACTTTTCCGCCAACAGCAGGTCCCATATTGTTGGCGACATCATTTGCCCCGATATTTAATGCCATATAACCGCCGATTACCGCAGCAGAGACAAGCATAACAACATCTTCGCTCGCAACATCAAGGCTCATGCTGCCATAAATACCTGCAATCACAAGGAAGAGGGCGGCAATTGTAAATGGCAGAAGAACCATTCTGCGTTGTTTCACCTGATCATGCGAAAAATAGATTCGTCTCAGATCATTAACATAGCGGTTTGATTGTTTTATCGGGGAGTTTTTCATGGCAGGTGATATCCCTTAGCCCAAGTAACAATAAAATCTTTTTAGATTTTCTAATAAATAACGTTTTGTTACAGTAATAGACTTAACACGCAACCTTTTAATCTTCAGAATCTTCCGGTTTCAGGCACTGATGACAAATGGTATTCGTTATCAAACTGTTACGTTTAGTTTTTCATAACGCTTAGATGTCCTGTATGCCGCATTATTCTTAATCAACATTTCTATTGGGGAGGGATATTCATATGATTACCGCTATCGACCATATTGTGCTCACCGCGCAGGATATGGATAAAACAATTTATTTCTACTGTGAGATTCTGGGCATGACGTTACAACGGTTCTCACCGCCAGATGGCAGTGCTGACAGGTTGGCTGTTTTATTTGGCCAGCAAAAGATCAATCTTCACGATGCGTCATCACCTTATATCCCTCATGCTCGCTGCCCTGTGGCAGGCGCAGTGGATATCTGCCTTCTGAGTGACGTTACCGTTGAAAATTGGTGCAAACGATTTGAAGAATTTTCTGTCTCTATCGAAAATGGGCCTGTTGCTAAAACCGGTGCTATGGGACCTTTATGGTCTATTTATGTGCGGGACCCTGATGGCAATCTTATCGAGATTTCTAATCAAAAGACCTGATAGATATATTGGCGCGATTACTGATAAAAAAAGACGCCCTCATAGTAAACACTATAAAGGCGTCTTAAATCGGCGTTTTAAGGGCTGCTTAAAAGCCCTTTTTAATTAGTAAGTTTCAGTTACGAACCGAGTGACTAAAAAGGCCTCAAGACCTTCAATACCGCCTTCAGAGCCATAGCCTGAATGCTTAATACCGCCAAATGGTGTTTCAGGAAATGCAACCATTGTTGAATTAATTCCCAGTAATCCTGTCTGCAGCTCATTTTTAAGCTTATTTACAATGGCTGGGTCTTTGGTGAAGGCATAAGCAGCCAGACCAAAGGGAAGTCTATTTGCCCGCGCGATTACTTCATCAATATCTGAGAAGCTATCAACAGGCGCAACAGGTCCGAACGGCTCAGCATTCATGATTTGTGCTTCGTCTGAAACATTATTGAGGATTGTTGGTGCATAAAAGCTTCCAGAGCGATTGAGCCTGTGTCCACCTGTAACAACAGTTGCACCAGACTTAACAGCATCTTCTACAAGTCCATCCATAATAGCGATGCGTCTTTCAGCAACCAAAGGTCCCATCTGTGAGGTTCCCTCTAAGCCATCACCGACCGCAATTTTTTCAGCAGCGGATGCAAAAGCATCAATAAATTCGCCATGAACTGATTTTTGGACAAGAAACCTTGTTGGAGAAATACAGACCTGACCAGCATTTCTGAATTTGCCCATAGCACATAGCTTTGCCGCACTTTGAACATCAGTATCTTCAAAAACGATCATGGGAGAATGACCACCCAACTCCATGGTGCATTTGATCATATTTTCTGCTGCGAGCTTCTGCAGATGGATGCCAATTGGCACACTTCCGGTAAAAGATAGCTTGCGCGGAATAGGTGATTTGCAAAGATGCTCTGAGACTTCTGCTGGCACACCAAAAACAATACTCAAAACGCCATCAGGTAACCCTGCATCGGTAAGCGCGCGACCAATTGCGACGGCAGTAGCGGGCGTTTCTTCACTTGGCTTAATAATGACAGAACAGCCAGCTGCAAGAGAGCCAGCCACTTTACGCATCACATTAACGGCCGGAAAGTTCCATGCGACAAACGCAATAACAGGACCGATAGGGTCTTTTCTGACAGTTTGTTGCATGCCAGCTACCCGGGGCATGACTGTTCTACCGTAGATGCGTTTTCCTTCTTCGCCATACCAGCGCAGAATATCGATCGCCATTTGCAGCTCTACTTTTGCTTCGGCGAGGGGCTTGCCCATTTCTCTGGTCAGATTGGCAGCGATTGTCTCGAAACGTTCTTCAAGCAGACGGGCCGCCTTTTCAAGAGTTTTTTGTCTCTCGAACGCTGTTACCGACCTCCAGACATCAAACCCTTTCTGGCTTGCTAACAAAGCTTCATCAAGGTCAGACACGCTCGCATGAGGGAGTGTGCCGAGCACCTCACCTGTTGCTGGATTATAAACCGGCTCTGATTTATCTTCGGATCCCTGTCTCCAAGTCCCGTCGATCAGTAGTTCAAGCTTTTCATACATGTTATTTGCTCACTTAAAGTTAAATCTGATTATACCCACATAGCATTACGCCGCCGTAATATCTATGATCTAGCTGTGATCGAAAATGAGCCAAAAGACAAAGCTGTGCAAGCCTTCAGACAGTGTTTTTTTATTTTGAGCGCGTGTAACGGCTCTGAAATATGTGCCGTCATCTCAGCGGCTGGTCATTTTTAGGCTATTTGCGCCGAAAAAGCTTTGTTAGTTCAGGAACATATGCCGCGCTATTTTCCTGAGCTGCGGCGCTAATTGCCGATGAAACGCCGTCTGCAACAAAGCGGCTTGCCGACGTATCGCCTACCATTTCACGATAATAATCAATATCTTTTACCGCATTACCAATAGCAAAGGGAACATCGCTCGTCTCACCGGTTAGAATGCAGTTTTTAAGCCGGTCCAATGCTGCACCAGCGCCGCCACCTTTGGTCAGGACATCAACAAAAATATGAGGGTCTATATTAGCGTCCGCTGCTTGTGCTGCAGCTTCTGCGAGCAACGTCATATGGCCAATAGAGACGTAGTTATGCAAGAGCTTCATACGGTGTCCAAATCCTACACCGCCAACATGGTCAATATTTTCTGTGAATGTATCTAATACCGGCCGCGCGGCTTCGAGTATTTCAGCCTCGCCGCCGACAAGAATATTTAGCGTGCCTTCGTGAGCCTGTTTTGCAAGCCGTGTCATTGGCGCATCTAAAAAATATCCTCCAGCCGCAGTGACGAGTGATGCCATCTTCTCGGTTGTTTCTGGCAGTGAGGTTGAACAATCCACGATAATCGTGCCCTCTTTTAGGGCGGATATGACGCCATTCTCTCCGGTGAGCACTGCCTCAACTTGGGGCGCGCCTGTCACACATAAAATAATAAGGTCTGCTTCTGCTGCGATAGCAGCCGATGATGGCCGCCGTTCAGCGCCCATGCCGGTGAGCGTGCTATCAGGCTGATTTCCGGGATGGTCCAAGAGGATAAGGGAAAAACCAGCTTTTAAAATATTGAGCGCTATTCCATGCCCCATCAGGCCTACGCCAATTATCCCAACATGCATGTCACCGTCTCCTTAACTGTAAAAATACCACTACGTCATCGCTTCCAAACGGTCTGCGCGTCTGTGCCGAAGCATTTGGCAAACATAAGCCGTTTTAGAACATATTAGGACGGTAGCTGTGCATTTTAGCAAATAGCAATAGATAATGTCATTTTGCTGACCTAAACGATGCCCGTGGTAACGAGCAATCAACTAAAGAGTGAGGAGTGGTAAATGAAACAGGTGACTGATTTTGGTTTTGGCACGCAAATTCGTAAATCTCCGTATTTTGATGCCACCGTTAAATGGGGTGCAACAGCGTTTTCAGTTTATAATCATATGTATATTCCGCGTGATTTTGGCGATCCGGAGCAAAATTTCTGGAATCTGTTGAACAGCGCTATCTTATGTGATGTTGCCGTTGAACGTCAGGTTCAGATTACCGGGCCAGATGCCTCACAATTAGTGCAATTTCTAACACCGCGCGATTTAAGTAAAATGGCTGTCGGGCAATGTAAATATGCGCTTATCACCAACGCTGATGGCGGTATTTTAAATGACCCAATCATATTGCGGGTCGGCGAAAACAAATATTGGATTTCCCTTGCGGATAGTGATGTCTTGTTATGGGCGCAAGGTGTGGCTGTGAATGCTGGCTTAGATGTTCATATCTGTGAGCCTGACGTCTCTCCCCTGCAATTACAGGGGCCGCGTTCGATGGATATCATGAAGGCCTTATTTGGGGATGAAATTGCCACGTTAAAATATTATTGGCTTCGGACACTGACATTAGACGGTATGGAGCTGATTGTCTCTAGAACGGGCTGGTCAAGTGAACTTGGATATGAAATCTACCTACAGGATGGCTCACGCGGGTCTGATCTGTGGGATGCTTTTATGTCAGCTGGCAAACCGTTTGGCTTAAAACCCGGTCATACCTCAACCATTCGCCGTATTGAGGGCGGAATGCTGTCTTATCACGCTGATATGGATAATATGACAAATCCGTTTGAGCTTGGTCTTGACCGGTTGGTTGCGCTTGATTCTGACGCTGATTTTATTGGCAAAACTGCTCTCAGCGCCATTCGTGATAAGGGTATAACGCGCAAACAGATTGGCTTAATCATTGAGGGTGAGGCGTTTGCTGGGCCTAATACCAGCTTCTGGCCAGTTATTTGTAATGATAGTGTCGTGGGGAGGGTTACCTCAGCCGTCTATTCTCCCAGACTTGAAAAAAATATAGCAATGGCAATGATTGAACTCGCTTCTTTTGATGCTGACGGCGTAGTATCGGTTGAAACATCATCCGGTTTGCGTTCTGCTCATATAACAGGGCTACCTTTTTACGACCCGTCCAAAAATCTTGCAAAAGGGTAATAGTAATCCTCTGCCTTAAAAAGCGGTAAGGGCAGGGGTTTCAGGTGAATGGCGCAGTCCCATTTTAGGAAAAAATAGATATGAGCCGTTTTTTTGAGGAATTAGATTATCAGCCAACACCTATCGGGCCGATTTCATTGAGGCGTCGGCGTGAGCTACGGCTTGATGTTGATGTTCTGGAGATCATGCTAGGTGATGAGCATTTGATGTCGGACCTGTTTACGACATCAGAAATTGCTCTGGCAAAATATGGCTTGGAGGCTGTTACGAAAGAGGACCCATTAGCTGTTGTTGTTGGCGGGCTTGGTATGGGGTTTACGGCTGCCGCCGCGCTAGAAGATGCCCGTATCGATGAGCTTCTGGTGGTAGAAAAGCTATCACCAGTAATTGACTGGCATAAAACAGGCCTTATACCGCTGGGTGAAGGGTTAAGCAAAAACCCAAAATTGCAGTTTGTTGAGGGTGACTTTTTTCAGATGGCAGAGGGCGCAGCAGGGTTTGACCCACGCGCAGTAGGTCGAAAATTCGATGCTATCCTGCTTGATATAGACCATACACCAGATTTTCATCTCGCGGCATCCCATGCAGGCTTTTATCAGCCAGCTGGCCTTGCTGAGGCAAAAAAACACCTCGTGCCAGACGGTATCTTTGCCCTCTGGTCTAATGAGCCGCCGGATGACGGTTTTGTGAGGCGTCTTCAGTCAGTTTTTGCCTCTGCCAGCGCAGTTGAAATCCCGTTTCACAACCCCCTTCAGGATCGTGATTTTGTGCAGAGCATCTACCTTGCTAAAGCATAAGCAAACAGCGCAGCTTTACAGAGACGCTGATATTGTTTTCATCACAGCCAGAAATTGCGCGACCTCAGCTTCACTATTATAATGGCACATTGAAACTCTCACGCAGCCATCAAGACCAAGCGGGTCAAGTACATTGCCAGAATAATGGTCAGCTTTACGAAGATGGGTGCGTACGCCCTCTTCATTAAGACGGGCGACGACATCGTGAGATGCCATCCCATCGACATAAAGTGATACCAGCCCTTCGCGAGCTGGATTATCAACCCCGCCAATGATGTTTACATGATCCATTTCAGCAAGGCCGGGCAAATTGCCGGTGCCGTGAATCATTGCGGTGGTAAGGGCCTGTTCATGTCCGTGAATGGCCTTGCCAGCCGCAATAAAGCGGGCGCGGCGGTCTGTGCTGTCAGATACAGAACTGCCAAGCCAGTCCAAATAATCAACAACATCTGACAATGTGACATAGGCGCCGGTATCGCGCGTGCCAAGCTCCCAGTTTTCTGCAGGACCCCCAACAAGGCTGTCATGCGGTAATGCAGCCATACGCTCTGAAATCCAAGCTAGGCCATAACCATGGCGTGAAAACATTTTGTAAGGCGAGATAACATAACCATCCACATCATAGGCTTCGATATCGATCTGCCCATGTGCGGCATGTTGAATACCATCAACAATGATAAAACAATCAGGGCTTACGGCGCGAATGGCTTTAGAAATAGCGGCAACATCCATCCCCATACCTGTCACAGGAGATGTATGTAATATCGTTGCAACGCGGGTATCTTCTTGGATATGCGCTGCATAGGCTTCAGCGCTCACAAGACCCTTGGCATCATCATGGGTGATAAGTACATGGCGTTTACCACTGATAGGCGCCCAGCGCGCACAGGCGCTTCGGGTTGCCGGATGTTCGATTGTGGAGCCTAAAGCAATACCGTCATGCGCTGTGCCAAGGCAGGCATTCATCACAAGACGAAAAATAAGCTCAGTACCACTCTCTCCGACAAAAAATGTACCCTTGGGCGCATTCATAAAGGTACGTAAATCCTGCTTTGCTTTATTAATAACACGCACAAGTTCGTGCGATCCTGGATTGTCGCGTCCCTGATTATCAGGGATAGCAGCATATTCTGATGATGTTTCAACAACCTTATTCAGCGTAAGGGCGCCGCCGGCATTCTCAAAGAAGATGCGCTGACCTTGAATAGGACATGTATCAATCTGGGCAAAACGGCTCCGAATATTTTGGAGCAAATCAGGGGAAAACTGGGTCATCAAAAGACCTTTCTGAGCGAGCCTATTAGGCGATATTAGTGACGATAATAACGATTATGAAGAGATTATCAGGAATTAGTTAACGAGGGACTAAAGCTTGTCGGCGTCATCAATTTATTATTCTGCATTTCAAGCGCGCCCAGCTCGGCACTTTTCTTGGTGTAAGCAAGCCATTCAGGGTCGGACCAGAGTTTTGTGCGTTTTTGTTCACGGTCACCCGCATTTTCATAAACCCAGATATGAACAAACTCGTTTGGGTCGCCCGTCTCACCTTTCAAAAAAGCGAGAGGCTCTCCCAAGCAGCGATATTGCGGTGCTCTGCCAAATTCATCATATAGCGCAAGATGCGCATTTATTGTGCCAGGTACACAGCGATAGGTACGAACGTCAACTAACATTAATCTCTACCTTTTTTTGCTAAAATTTTCGTAAAAAACATATTATCCTCAGCCATCTCATTGTTTTTTTAACTCTACTGTTATTAACAAAATAAACTACATTGTAAATTTTGGATTTAACCTATTTTTTTAAAAAAATATCAGGAACCTGCTGAGCGGCTATAGATTATCGGGAACCAATCCTCGCGAAGTCGTTGGCCGCCTTCCATCCCATGCCCTGGGAAGGGAGGTGAGGTGGGGCCGCAGCGTTCTATATATCGGGTATCATCACCCACAAGACGAAGTGAGAAAGCGCGTCGACGGTTTTGTGTTTTATTGCCGCGCGTGCCATGAAGCATGCGAAAATCAAAAGCAACTGCGTCGCCGGGTTCCATGGGCCATTCTAAAATCGACATGCCTTCATTATCAGGGTCAGGAACAGGCATATAGGCATCTGCATCAGGATAGAAATTTTCTTCTGATAACCAGCGAGTGGGAAGAACGGGGCGGGGCCATTTATGAGAACCGGCAACACAGCGCAATGTTGAAGCGTCTACCGGATCAACGGGGCACCAAAAGCTCACGGTCTGCTCGCCATCAACAAAATAATAAGGGCTATCTTGGTGCCAAGGTGTCGTTTTTCCCGTTCCGGCTTCCTTAACCAGAACATGGTCATGAAATAGCTGAACATTATGAGATTGCATCAAATCAGCTGCAACCTCACCAACTGGTGAGTGAGTAATGACATCTTGGAACGGCAGAATACGGCTCCAATTACAGTAATCATCAAAAAATCGCCCTGCTTCACCCGGTTTTAAATTTTCTGCCGCATATTCACTTGGGTTAGCCATATTAAGAGCAATGCCTTTTTTAATGTCATCAACATGATCAGCAAAAAGGCCTTTGATAAAAACAGCGCCATCACGGGCATATGAGACTATATGTTCCTCAGTCAGTAGGTCATGCATGGCTAACACTCATCTTCTATGTGTGCGAGAATTATTCTGGTAACAAAAAGCGATGGAAATAAATCGGATGCTACACTCATCCAGAGTAACGGTAATTTTTTTAAAAAAAGATTGGTAGATAATTAATCGTTAAATAGCAGCATTTTATCCGGAGACAATCCAAGGTTAATCGTGGTGTTAACGTCTCGTAAACGCTCCGTAGACGCCACCATTACAAATAATTTACCAGCTTTTGTTTCCACCTGATATTCCGTTTTAGCGCCAACATAAGTTGCCGATAAAATACTACCAGAGAAGCCATCTTTTTTCTGAGCATTGTGAAAGCTTATATGCTCAGGCCGGATTGCAAGTTTTGCAGGCCCTTTTTTAATGTGCTGAGCTGGAATGTTAAATATTTTACCGCCTACGCTTACCTCTACTGTCTTGTCGGTAACAGATGTTATCATGCAATCTAAAATATTTGACTCACCTATGAAATTTGCAACAAACAAATCTGTTGGTTTTTCATATAGCTCGTGTGGGCTGCCAATTTGTGCAATTTTTCCCTTATTCATAACGATAATTTTATCTGATACAGCTAATGCTTCTTCTTGGTCGTGGGTAACATAAACAACTGTTAACCCAAGCTTTTGCTGGAGTTCTCGTATTTCCTCACGAACGCTGCGTCTCAATTTTGCATCAAGGTTAGATAGAGGTTCATCAAAAAGCAGCACTTGTGGCTCGAGTACAAGTGCGCGTGCCACAGCAACACGTTGTTGTTGTCCACCTGACAATTCACTCGGGTAACGCTCGGCTAAATGCTCTAGCCCAACAAGAGATAATCCCTCCTTTGCCTTAACAGGAATTGCACTTTTAATTAACCCAGAATAGTGCAAGCCATAAGCCACATTCTCGATGACCGTTTTATGAGGAAACAAGGCATATGATTGAAAAACCATAGACACATCGCGCTCCGAGGCAGGCATGTTTGTGATGTCCTCATCATCAATAAAGATGTTGCCTTTGTTAACACCTTCTAAGCCAGCGATCATGCGAAGAGTTGTTGTCTTACCACAACCAGAGGGGCCTAGTAATGTAACAAGAGTGCCGGCCTCTACGGTAAGTGATATATTGTCAACAGCAACAGTATCTTTCCCATATAGCTTTGTTACATCACGAAAAGTTACCGTCGCAGCTGCGCTTTTTTTAGGTCTAAGTGACATTTAAGCCCCCTTGTGTTTCAGTGCCCGCTTGCCGGCGGTTAGTAACAGTTTTTCCAACCATAATTTGCAATAGAATAATAACCAGTAACATTAGGAATATCAGTGTAGTTGAGTAGGCAATGGCCAGCCCGTAATCATTATTTTCAACCCGGCCGATAATATAGCTCGTTGCCATATCATATTCTGCACTCACAAGGAAAATTACGGCTGAAATAGCTGTCATCGAACGAACAAAGCTGAAGACAAGTGCCGCTAATATAGCGGGCCGGAGGAGGGGCAATACTATCTTAGTAAATGTATGGAACGAGCCTGCGCCAAGAGTAAGGGAAGATTCATCCAAGCTTTTGTCAATTTGTGACATGGCGGCAACACCTGAGCGCACGCCAACAGGCATATTACGAAATACAAAGCTAACAATTAGAATGATTCCTGTCCCCGTAATCTCAATGGGAGGGACATTAAACGCCAAAATATAACTCACACCAATAACTGTTCCTGGAATGGCAAAACTCAGCATTGTACCAAATTCAAAAGCATTTTTTCCTCTGAAGTTATGGCGCGTCAGAAGGTAGGCTGTAACCAAACCAATGGCGGCAGTCAGAGGCGCTGCAATTGCGGCAATCATGAAGGTTGTACTAAATGAATTCCAAGCAGAACCAGTCCATTGAATGCCATTTTCTTCAATTGAGACTGAGAAGGCAGTAATGTAATGCTTAAATGTAAGGCTATTATCTAACCCCCACATTTCTACAAAACTGCCGTAAACAATGATACTGTAGATAACGATTGTAAAAAATGCCCAGCTAGAGCCAACAAAAATTACAGTTCGGGAGAGGAGTGGAGGTAGCTTCATATTATAGCCACTATCACCTTTTCCGGTAATGGTAGTGTATGACTTTCTGCCTAGCCAGAATCGTTGAATATAAAAAGCTGCTAGCGTAAACGATAATAAAACGAGGGCAAGAACTGCTGCCCGTCCCTGATCGTATTGCGCGCCAACTATGGCAAAAAATATCTCTGTTGAAAGCACATCATAATTGCCGCCCAGCACTAGTGGGTTGCCAAAATCCGCCATACTTTCAATAAATCCAAGTAAAAAGGCATTCGCAAGGCCTGGGCGAATTAAGGGTAAAGAAACAGTTTGAAATACTTGTGAGGGGTTCGCGCGCAGCGTAAGCCCAGCTTCTTCCAAAGAGGGGCTAACACTTTCCACAACACCAATGAGAACCAAAAACGCAATCGGGGTATATGCCAGTGTTTGAGCAATAACAATGCCTGGCAAACCATAAACCCACCGCGTAGGTGTTAGACCAAAAATATCGCTGATTGTTGTTGAAACGACTCCCGAGAGACCAAACAGAAGTATTATAGCAAGACCTATGACAAAAGGGGGTGTGATAAGAGGTATTATACTGATGGCCCTAAAGATGCGGCGGTATCTTAGATTTGTTCTCGTAACGAGGAGGGCAAAAACCAGCCCTAATGTTGTCGTCAGAAAGCCGACAATAGTTGCCATAAAGACAGTGTTCCAGGCTACGCCACAGCGACGCTCAGCAAAAACACAACCAAGAGACCATATTCGGCTATCACTTATCTTTTCCCAGAAAAGTGAGAGAGAATATGCATTTTGCTCATCAATAAAGGCAAGAATGATTAATTTTATAATGGGGTAAAAAACAAAAATACCAACAAGCATGACAACAAAACAGATCATGCCAATGATGAATTTATCTCCCATAGTGCCTCGTTGCTCTGCAAGGCCTGTAGAAAACAAAAACAGACAGCTAGCAAAATATAAGATGGCCCCATAACCCATGCCAAACTGGCGTTCATCTAATGGACCAAATAATTCTTGAAGAGAGGCAATTTGCCAGCCGCGAATGCCAATAGAAAGGCCTTGTCCACACATCCAAATAAGACCAAGGCCGCCCCCTATTATTAACGCCCATGAAAAAGCAGAGGAGCGCTGTGGCAGCGTTAGAGCGAAAAATGCAAAGAAAAACGGCATGATAAGGGGCGTTAACCACAGTTTTTCGCCTTGACCCAATAAAAAGAAGAGCGGCGCAAAATCACTATCTAAGGGGTAACCATCAATAATCCATTCTAAGTCAAAAAATCCATCTTCAATGCCGTACCACGGCAAAAGAATAGATGAAAATAACCCGACCATTAGCCAAAGCATAACGGTCGGGTTACGATGATAATGGCCTGTTAAAGCAGATATCAAAATACTTATTCCTTCAAGAAAGCTCTATTGAGCATAAACTTCAGTATCCCATTTTTTGAGAAGGCGTTTACGTTCGCTGCTTGAACCATATTTTTTGAAATCATAATCAATCAGCTTAATTGAAGATAGGTCAGGTGCTGATGGAGATGTCTTGGACCCATTATTAGAAGGGACCTGATATGCTTTTACCTGAAGTGCTAGTGATTGAGCAGCTGCACTAAGAGCCCAATCGTAGAATTTTTTTGCACTGTCAGGATTGCGTGCACCCTCAATAATTGACATCGAACCAATTTCATATCCAGTTCCCTCGCATGGCGCTACCACCTTAATAGGGAAGCCAGACACCGCCTGTTTAACCGCATCATGCATGAAAACAATACCAATCGTGTTCTCACCTTTAGCAGCAGATTTAATCGGGGCAGAGCCTGATTTAGTATACTGATTGATGTTTTTATTAAGGCCTCTCATAAACTCAAAACCTTGATCTTCGCCAAAGAGCTGCACCATTGTTGCAAGCGTGGTGTAGGCAGTACCAGATGAATTTGGATTAGCCATCTGCACATGCCCTTTATATTCAGGCTTAAGCAGGTCTTTCCAGCACGCAGGAACAGATAGATTGTTTTTCTTAAGCAGGTCCTCGTTATACCCATAACCAAGAGCTCCAGAATAAATACCTATCGTTTTGTCATTGGCCGACTCTGCTTGGCGTAATGCCCAATCTTGCAATTCTGACCGCATAGATGATTTATAGGCCATCGTTAAGCCTTCTTCAGCTGCCTGAAGATGCGGGTCACCTGTGCCGCCCCACCATATGTCACCCTTTGGGTTGGAAGATTCAGCTTTGATTTGCGCAAAGGTCTCGCCTGAGCTCTTTCGCGTCATGTTAACTTTAATGCCAGTTGCTGCAGAAAATTCTTTTGTCATTAGCTGACACCAGTCCTCTTGAGCACTGCAATAAAATGTAAGTTTATCTGCTGCCTGAGCCACAGTTGACCCAGCAACAAGAGCTCCAGCAACAGCAAATTTTAATAGTAACTTCATTAGTTCCTCCATTTCTCGTGTGAAACAATTCTTCGTTATGGTTCATATTGGACATAGCAAATGGGGAAAGAAAAGAAGTTTGTAACAAAAATATAAATATTTAAGTAAGGGATAGCTTAACAGCCAGAAACCTGATGTAAATAATAACAAGGCTTTACTACTTTAGACATCTGATAAACGTTTTTAAGAAAGGAGAGAGAATTAAAAGAGATGGAAATATCAAAATCAAAACGTTGTGAGCTAGCTCGGAAAATGGCTCGTTCTGCTGGTATGCTCGGCATGACATATTTTGGGCGTTTGGAAACCTTAAAAATAGATAAAAAGGGTCATCAGGACCTTGTTTCTGAGGCTGATAAAGCACTAGAGGAGCATATTCGGCTGCATATTACAGATGCTTTTCCCGATGATAGTATTTTAGGGGAAGAAGATGGGTTTTCGCCGGGGAAAAATGACTATGTATGGGTGATAGACCCCATTGATGGCACAGCAAATTTTGTTGCTGGCATTCCCGCATGGACGGTTGTAATTGCCCTCGTGAAAGATTTTCGCACGATTGCTGGGTTTATTTATGACCCCATTCAAGATGAATTATACACAGCTTATGTTGGAGAAGGGGCTTGGTGTAATGATAAAAAACTCTCAGTTGCCTCTCACGCCGATATAACGTCTGGGTCTATTGCTGTTGGATTTTCAAATAGAAGCAAACCAGATTTTATCTCAAAGCTTGTTACAAGTATAATCGGGGAAGGCGGTGTCTTTTTTCGCAATGCGTCAGGGGCGCTTTCTCTTACTTATGTCGCATCAGGAAAACTTCTTGGTTACAGCGAAGACCATATGAATGCATGGGATTATCTTGCCGGTCAGTTAATGGTTGCAGAGGCAGGTGGTTCAGTTGAAACTCAAGATGTTAAGGAAGTTCTGAAAAAAGGGGGGCGTGTTGTCGTATCGGCTCCACCACTTTTCACAAAATTATTAGAGCTCACAAAACAAGCTCTTATGTAAAATACTGTTAAGTATATGTTTTAAGGTTGAGGATGACATTATGAAAACGGTTCTAGCCAATAATATAACGATAAATTACCGCATTGATTTGCAGCGCGATAAAAACCCTGATGCGCCTGTTATTATGCTGAGTAATAGCTTGTTATCGAGCTATCCTATGTGGGATGATCAGATTGACGCGCTAAGCGAACATTTTACTGTTTTACGCTATGATACGCGCGGTCATGGCGGCACAGATGCACCGTCTGATGCCTATTCAATTGATATTTTTGTTGAGGATGTGGTCGCGCTGCTGAATAGTCTGAAGTTCGACAAGGTTCATTTTGTTGGCCTCTCAATGGGAGGCTTTATTGGGCAACTTTTTGCGGCTAAATATCCCGAGCGTGTTATTTCACTAACGCTCTGTGACACAGCCTGTATTATGCCACCTGCGTCATTATGGGATGACCGCATCAAAACAGCCGAAAATAGTGGTGTTGAGAGCCTCATTGAGGGAACGCTTGGTCGCTGGTTTACCGCGCCGTTTCACCAAACCAACCCTAACGATGTACAAAAAATTACTGATATGATCAGGGCAACGGGCGTACAGGGCTATGTGAATTGCGCTAAAGCGATACGCGATATGGATCAACGCCACATCCTAAAAGACATAAAAGTGCCAACGAATATAATTGTTGGAGACAAAGACCCTGCTTGTCCTGTGAGTGCTTCGGAAACACTTCATTCTGGTATATCTGGCTCGCAACTAGTTATCCTAAAAGAGGCTGCGCATCTTCCAAATATTGAGCAAAAAGATGCATTTAATCGTGCCTTATTGGGCTTTTTGGAACAAGTGAAGACATGAATTACGAAGCACCAGAATCGATTGAATCTGCCGTTGCATTACTTGTTAATTCCGGCAACGAAACAAAAATATTTGCTGGTGGGACAGACTTAATTGTTCAAATGAAAGAGGACAGAATTGAGCCCACAACATTAATTGACATCAAAAAAATCAAACAAGCGCGTGACATTAACATAACCTCAGATGCTATCAGCATCGGGGCTGCCGTCACAGGGGCAGAAATTGGAGAATGTCTAGACTTACAACGCCTATTGCCGGGGGTTGTGGAGGCTGTTCAGTATATTGGCTCGGATCAGGTTCAGGGCCGCGCAACTATAGGCGGAAATCTGTGTAATGCGTCTCCTGCTGCTGATAGCGTGCCAGCCTTAATTGCAGCGAGGGCCAACATTGTTATTGCTGGGCCGGATGGCATGCGGAGCCTTGCTGTTGAGGATTTTCTGCTGCGGCCAGGTAAGACTGTTTTAAGCGCAAATGAGTTTGTTGTTTCGCTAGAAATGCCGCACCCGCCACAAAAATACGGTGAAGCCTATCTTCGATTTACCCCGCGCTCTGAAATGGACATTGCGGTAGTGGGTGTCGGCGTCTCAGTAATATTAGCCCCAGATGGAACCTGTGTTGCGGCTCGGATTGCGGTAGGGGCTGTTGCGCCAACGGCTCGACTGGTTGCAAACGCGTCTAAAATTCTCTGTGGAAAAGCTCTTAATGTTGACGTTTTAGATCAGGTGAGTGCTGCTGTTAGTGCCGCGTGCGAACCGATTAATGATAAGCGTGGCACTGTTGAGTTTAGAACCGAAGTTGCAGGTGTAATGGCCGCTAGAGCAACAAAAATCGCTTGGCAAAGAGCGGAGAATAGCGAATGAAAAAATATAATATTACAGCAACGGTAAATGGCGATGAGCTGGATTATAGCTGTTATGCTGACCAAACTCTGCTAGAAGTCTTGCGTGAAAATCTTCAGATGACAGGAACGAAAAACGGCTGTGGGTCCGGTGATTGTGGTGCTTGCACTGTAATTGTTAATAAACGTCCGGTTAATGCCTGCCTTATTTTGGGCGTTGAACTTGAGGGCGCTATTATAGAAACGGTTGAAGGTCTTGCTGAAGGCTCAACCTTGCATCCACTCCAGCAGAAGTTTCTGGACCATGCTGCGTTACAATGCGGCATTTGTACGCCCGGATTCTTAACGATGTCCAAGGCATTGCTAGAGAGGAATCCGGACCCGACTGAAACTGAAGTGCGCTATGCGTTGGCAGGAAATCTCTGTCGCTGCACTGGTTATGATAAGATCGTGCGGGCCGTGCTGGATGCAGCAGCAGAAATGAGAGCTAATGCATCATGAATGAGATAACAAACAGAGATAAAAATAATTTTAAATGGGTTGGCAAAAATACCCAGCGCCCCGATGGTCCTGACAAGGTTACGGGCCGCGCACGTTATGGCGATGATATGATTGTGCCAGGCATGCTTCATGGAAAAACCTTACGTAGCCCACATGCGCATGCCAAAATTATCTCTATTGATACCAGCGAGGCTGAAGCGTTATCGGGTGTCAAAGCTGTTGTGACATATAAAGATATTCCAGATCATCCGTTATTGGCGCCACCTTATGGTCCGATGATCACTGATTTTCATGATATTTCACGCAACATTATGGCGCGTGATAAAGTGTTTTATGATGGTCATCCAGTGGCTGCTGTTGCCGCAACCAGTGAGCGGATAGCCAAGGCTGCGTTATCGTTAATCAGGGTTGAATATGAAATTCTGCCGCATGTCCTTGACCCGTTTGAGGCAGCTGGTGCAGACGCACCTATTTTGCATGACTATCAATACACTCTTGGCAGTGATCCTAAATCATCAAAACCCTCCAATGTTTTTCGGGTGGCATCATCAGAACGAGGTGATTTATCAAAAGGGTTTGCAGAGGCCGAGATTATTGTGGAGCGGGAATTTCGCTCGCAACCTGTTCATCAAGGTTATATTGAGCCGCAGGCTCTTGTTGCTACAGCAGCAGCAGATGGTTCAGTTGACCTCTGGACAACAACGCAAGGACATTTCGTTATCCGTGGATATTGCGCTCGCTTGTTGAATATGGATATGTCTAGCATTCGTGTTACTGCGTCCGAAATAGGGGGTGGTTTTGGCGGTAAAAATAATCTGTATTCAGAGCCAGTAGCTATTCGTTTGTCACAAAAAACCGGCAGACCTGTTCGATTTGTTATGACACGTTCTGAAGTTTTTCGGGCGACAGGGCCAGCCTCCGGTACTTATTCTCATCTGCGCATCGGCGCTAAGAAAGACGGAACTATTGTGGCTGCCGAAGCGACAATTTATAATCAGGCAGGCGCTTTCAAAGGCTCGCCAGTCGGCCGTTCAGTTGATACTTTCTTTTCTGCCTATTCGATTAAAAATGCCAAGGCAACAGCCTATGATGTGTGTGTAAATCGCCCTAAAGTTGCAGCATATAGAGCGCCCGGTGCTCCTATGGCAGCGTTAGGCGCAGAACTAGCCATCAATGAACTTGCGGCAAAACTAGCAATAGACCCCATTGAAATCCGGCTGAAAAATGCGGTCCAAGATCATGAGCAAAGTTTAAGTGGTGTTAAATTTGGACGTATTGGCCTTAATGAGGTGTTGGTTAAGGCACGCGAGCACCCGCATTATTCAGCCGCTCTTGCTGAAAATCAGGGTCGAGGCTTTGCCCTTGGCTACTGGATGCATGGTGGTGGGCTGAGCTCTGTTAATGCCAACCTGTTAGATGATGGCACAGTTACAATTGCAACGGGCAATCCAGATATTGGCGGTTCGCGTTCCTCTATGCGGGTGATGGCTGCCGAAGAGTTAGGCGTGGATATAAGCCTTATCAAAACTATCATTGCTGATACAGCATCCATTGGGTACAGCCATTTAACGGCTGGTAGCCGAACAACATTTGCAACCGGCTTGGCTGTGATTAACTCAGTCCGTGAAATCATTGATAAACTTCGCCAGCTTGCCGCAACAAAATGGGATGTTCCAGTTGAAAATGTAGCCTGGGAAGCAGGCCAAGCCGTCTGTCATCATGGTGACTTTCAGGCTCTTTCGTTAAAGCAATTAGCCTCTCTTGCTCCTAAAGTAGGTGGCGCCATTGCCGGTCATTCAGAAATAAACGCTACGGGCGCCGGCGCAGCATTTTCTGCTCATATAGTGGATGTTGAAGTAGATAAAGAAACCGGCTTTACCACGCCAAAGCGCTATACAATTATTCAGGATGCAGGCCGCGCCATCTCACCTGATTATGTTGAGGGTCAGATGCAGGGCGCTGCTGTTCAGGGCATTGGATGGGCGCTTAACGAAGAATATATCTATGACCATAATGGCTGTCTTCAAAATGCAGGATTTCTTGATTACCGAATGCCTGTAGCATCTGACGTGCCCATGATTGATACTGTGATAGTAGAGGTGCCGAACCCAAACCATCCTTACGGTGTCAGAGGGGTAGGCGAGCCTCCCTTAGTGCCAGCACCAGCAGCTGTTGCAAATGCTGTTGAGAATGCGATTGGCAAACGAATGGGGGTATTACCGCTGTCTCCGCCTAAAATCCTGCAAGCGCTAAAATAACAAAAAAGACAATTAGGCGTTATTTCTGCTAGGCCCTGCGATATCCTTTTGAAAGTGTTTGATGGGTTGGCAGACACAAGTTGGTATGGTTCTATGTAGTTTCCGGCGCTAATGACGTGCCTGAACTCTGAGGCAAGACTATGGAGGGGCGTTTTAATGCTGAAAAATAAAACGGGAATCCTAAGCACTAAGGCAGGGAAGGGATACCTGTCTGGCATGATGGTATTCGAATTTTTTGTACCCGGTATGCCGGCCATAGCGGCATCAGCTGGAGCAGATTTTCTGTTGTATGACATGGAGCATACAGGCATCTCGATTGAAACCCTGAAACCACAGATGGCAGCGTGCCGGGGCCTTGATATTGCCCCGCTTGTAAGAGTGCCGTCAGTTGAGGGAAATACGATAGGTCAAATACTCGATATAGGGGCGCATGGTGTCATGGTTCCCATGGTGGAAACAGCCGAGCAAGCCCGCGATATTGTTAGGCGAGCCCATTATCCGCCGGAAGGCCAAAGAGGCACAGCATTCTCAATCGCCCATGATGATTATAAATCGGGACGTCCGGCTGATAAGATGGCGCAGGCTAATCAGCGGAGTGTTGTTATCGCAATGATTGAGACTGAAACGGGGCTGGCTAATGTAGATGCCATAGCCGCTGTTGAGGGGATTGATGTGCTGTGGCTTGGGCATTTTGATCTTACCAGCTCTCTTGGTATTCCCGGGCAAACTGACCATCCTGATTATTTAGCCGCCGTCAGCCATATTGTTGCTGCGGCAACACAATATGGTAAATGCGCTGGCTATATGGCTGTCGATAAGAAATGGGCAGAAGAATATTGGGGATACGGGTTTAGAATGCTTGCCTATGGTCTTGACCATCTTTTGCTGCGTGACTCATTAGCAGAGGGAATGACGTTTATCTCTGATATGGCCAGCAAAGACTAGCGCATAGGATAATCAAAATGAACCAGTTCCAGATAGCGATATCAGCAGACCTCATCACCAAAGAAGGTAAGCCTTGCTTTGATGAGGCTCTGTTAAAAGAGGTTACAGATCGGCCTGACTTTTCTGTGACAATCTTGCCAGAGGGCAAAACAGACATCACAAAACAAGATGCCGATACCTATGATGCCCTTTATCTGATGCTTGAAACATTAAGTACCGATAGTGTGAGTACGCCCGGTCTGCGCCTCAAACTGGCTGCCCGGCACGGGGTTGGATTTGATACTGTTGATGTTCCGGGTATGACATCTCACGGCGTTATGGTAACAAACACGCCTCACGCCGTGCGCCGGCCTGTTGCAACCATGGCAGTGACCCTGCTTTTGGCCCTCAGTCATAAGCTCATCGTAAAACATCAGAATACACGTGCCGGCCTATGGGCGCAAAATGCGGACCATATGGGCGTTGGCTTAACAGGCAAGACATTGGGGGTTCTTGGTGCCGGCAGTATTGGCAGTGAAATTCTTCGTATGATGAGCCCGTTCGATATGAAGCTTATTGCGTGTGACCCACATGTTAGTGACGATTATTTACAGTCATTGGGCGCCACAAAAGTTGAGAGTGACGCGTTTTTTGCACAGGCTGATTTTGTGATTGTCGCAACCTCTCTGTCTGCTGAAACCCGTCATTTGGTTAATGCAGATAGGCTGAAACTGATGCAGCCTCACGCCTCACTCATTAATGTAGCGCGCGGTTCTGTTATCAAAGAAAGTGACCTTATTGACGCATTACAGTCAGGTCACATTAGTGCAGCAGCTCTTGATGTTTTTGAACAAGAACCTGTATCACTAGATAACCCACTGTTATCTATGGATAATGTAATTACAACATCGCATTCCTTATGTTGGACAGATGAATGTTTTGATAATATTGCCAGAGATGGGTTAGGTAGTATTATCTCTTTTGCTGACCGACAATTGCCACAATTTATTGTCGATAGGTCTGTGTGTCTACATAGCCGTCAGACAGGATGGTTTACAGGGTAATGTTTTTATGAAAATAGATATTTTATAGGCATTTAATTTCAACCTCAAAAACGCCTCTTTCGGCGGTAGAAGTTTATTAGACTTAGACGTGTTATGTGAAAAAATAACTATTTTTTAGATTGTTTTGTTTATCAGAAGTTTTATTATTTTTGATGATGTAATTTTTGCATCTTTTTTACTTTGCCATCCCTCATGAATTATCTCATGGCAATTTGGAATATATTTTTTTAGTATTGGGAAATACTTATACAGCATATCCTCTTTATTTGATGCTATGATTGTTGGACAAGTTATACTTTTAAAGCATGATTCTTTATCAAAGCGGAATGCTGCATTATAAGACAAATGGTACGTCTCCAGGCTTTCTAAAACATCAATATACATTCCATGTAGATAGGAAAGCTCAGGTAGACCGCGTGCTAAACGATTTTTGTTTGAGTGTTCATGCCATGGCCAAAATAGCCATTGGTCTCTTATGAATTGCCATGTCCACATCAAGTGCTCACCGGTTGAACTTGCTTTTTTCTTTGGTGCGTAACTTAAAAGTAAACGGTTTTTTTCTTCTAAATCATAAAGTCCAACACTGTCTAAAATAAGAAGAGACCCTGGGTTTTGAGGCATTTGACTTATGCAAGCAGCAATACTCGCACCAGTATGAGTTCCAAATAGAACCGTATTTTTAATGCCCATATTATTTAATGCCTGTAAATGTGATTTTGCATAATCAAATATTTCTGGCTGTTCCATTGGAAGGGGGTCTGAAAGACCGTTTCCAGGTGTGTCTGGTGCATAAACAAAGAATTTTTTTGAAAGAGTGCTAATTAATTCAGTTAATTGGCGAGAAGAGCCTGGTGAAGCATGGAAAAGGCAAATACTGGGAGAGCTACGCTCACCCGCATGGCGAAAGTGAATTTGCCCTGAATCAACGCCGATATAACCCTTTTCTACTTTCAATTTAGTATCCTCCTATTTATTTACTAAGTATAATTTCTACCTGATATAGCTGTAATAATTGACAGGATTAATATAACACCCCATCATAAAATCAACTCGTTGTCTAGAAAGCTTGGATAAAGAAATGGATTGGGGCAAATTATGCCTTCAAAAAAAGTAAAAGAAACACCAGAACATCAGATTGCTCAAGATGAGCAGACGTTCTTCGATGACCCTATCCAAGATAGATTGCTTGCACTAAGCATGGCTTTGGCTAATGAATTATGGGTATCCAAGTGCCGAATTAAAAGATTAGAAACCTTATTAATTTCCAACAAAATTTTATCAAAAAATGATATCGAATCTGTAGCTTCAGAGCTAGAACGTTCTGAATGCAGTGACGAACTTGAAAAGTATTCTGCTACCTTGATGGAAACCTTGTCTGGTTTAGCCGCGTCTAGAAGTGCAGATGAGGAAACTCTTAGAAACTTCAAGTAAGGAGGAATTTTTTAGTGCTGGAACGTGACTTTATTAATGCACAAGATTTTATTCTTTCGTTTAAAATAAATTGGACAAGATCTCTATATCCTAAGGTGAGAGAAAAGTTTTTAGATCTCAAACCGAATATTCGTTCTAAGATGCAGTTAGACGACGTTAATTCTCTAGTTTCCAACACTCCTGATTATAAAATTTTTGCATGGTGTGAACGTCACCTTCAAAAGATGAAGTATAGTGGTGGGTATGGCTTGCATGGTTTTTATAAAGAACGTCATGATGTATTGGGGGAGATAAATCCCGAAGAGAAAATGGAAAAAGGTAAGAAATTTTGTCTTCCTGAATATTATCAGGCTGTCGACATTCATCAACAGCCTGGTGGCATTTGGTCTAATCCGTTTGCTGGTTTGATTTATGAACGGGGTGCTAGGACTACCACTCCAATGCTTGGTAATAATCATAAAGATTTACATTATCGCTTTGCAGAAACGCTTTTAAAGGATTTAAAACATCAAAATTCGGTAGCTACTATAATTGACCTAGGGTGCGGTTTTGGTAAATCCACACGGCCAATTGCTGAATATGCAACAAAAAGTTCTATTATAGCTTTAGATCTTTCGGAGCCATGTATTAAGTTGGCTAGAGAAGAGGCTAAAAAAAACAAGCTTAACAATGTTACTTTTAGTCAGGCTGATGCTCGTATAACTAGTTGTAAAGATGAGACTATTGACCTTGCTACATCAACTATGCTGCTCCATGAAATGCCGGAAAGTGGGATAATTGAATTACTGTCTGAAACTTTTAGAATTTTGAAACCAGGAGGGAGGGCCCTTCACCTTGATTTTTGGTTAATGCGAGACGCCTTTGATAGGTTTATATTTGAGGGTCATAGTTGGCGGAATAATGAGCCATTTATGAGTTCGTTTTTTGCCATGGATTTACCCAAAATATTGGCTGATATTGGTTTTGTTAACGTTGAGATTAGTTCATTCAAAGAGGCAGAACATATCGACCCTAAAAATCATCCTTATTGGAGGTTTCCTTGGACAACGATTGGAATGTATAAACCAAAATAAATTAGAAGAAGGATTTGTATTTAGATGGCTAACAGTTTTTCTGAGACTACTCATCACTATAAGACAGACCATCTAAAAAATGACCCTTTAGAAGAACTCAGGGAACCATTAAGTCGGGCTTTAGATCTAAACGAGCATGATTTTAATAGTCTATCTCCTGAGGTAAAAAATTTATTATCAGGACGGCGTAGATTAGGCACTAATTGGCTTGATGACTATGAAGTTGTTGCGGAGGTAATAAGCGATAACGGATGTCATTGTGGCGTTAAGATAGGCCAAAAAGCGGTATTTGATATGCGCCACAGGTTAAAAACAGAGCTATCAGATATTGTCTGTTGTATGAATTTATTATCCCCTGTTTTGGCTGTTTTTTATATGACATTTGACCGCGCATCAGAGGGATTAAACCCTGTAACAAGAGTATGGACAAATTATGAGTGTGTAAAAACCCAAGATGTCCTAGCTCAGAATAAGGCAAGAGTGAGAGTTTATCTACGAGATTCTAAAACCCATGAAACTGTGACTAACGCTGTTTTAGATAATTCTTAGAAAGTAAAAAATATGGCACTCGACTTTAATGTAGGTAAAAAGAGTATTGAAATAGTTGCAAAAGTTGCTCATGCTCGACATTGTGCTAATTTTATAAAGAAGGATGAGATTTTTGTATTTGATTTAGAGGGTAGACTTTTACCTAGTAAATCAACAGCAAATTTGTGTCTTGGTATGTTGGCTCGTATTCAACCAGCCCTTATGATAGCCAAAGAGAGGTTTGAGGCCGGTCTCGATCCCCTTCCAGTGACCGTACCTTATCTTGACTGTTTTGACACAGGAATAGATTTTGGTGGTATGGGAAAAGTAACAGTGGAACTATCGTTACGCGATGTTAGTTAATGTTGGGTATCCCAATATTTAGTTTTCAGCCCAGTTTGGAAATTTCCTATCTAAATATCTCAGCCAGCCTGGCCATTCTCGTTCACCTAATACACGTTCTGGATTGATGAAATAGGAAAGAGATTTATCTACCGAAGGCCCCATTGGCAATAAAGGCTCGTCCACAGAACTAAGAATATCAATTTGTTCTTGGCAAGCTTTATTGAAATAGAAGGCTCTATGAAATGCCTCTGCAACACTCCGTCCTACCGCTAACATGCCGTGGTGTCTCATCGCTAAAATAGGTTTTTCGCCCATTAATTGAACCATATCAGAAAGTTGACTTGTGTTGGGATTAACACCGTCATAATCATACCATGCTACTTGTCCATTGAATCTCATTGCATTTTGGGTCAAACCAATCAATCCTTTAGGATGCACCGAGACGACTGTGCTAGCATGGCTATGTAAATGAATAACGCAATTAGCATCTGAGCGTGCTTTATGCACAACTGCATGAAACTCAAATCCATTTGGGTTTGTGATATTATCAAGGCCTTCTAGTCTAGACCCTGGTTCAGTCACCTCTCCTGAAATTGAACATAAAACAAGAGATGCTGGGGTTACTTCGTCAAAAAATAATCCAAATCTATTTATATAAATTTGATCATCTCTCTGGGCAGAACGTGCAGTGATATGAGTAAATATAGTATCTGTAAGTTTTTGATCTGCAATAAGTCTATAAGCTGCGGTTAAATCGCGTTTTATTAGCTGTTCTTGTGTTTGTTTTTCGTTCATAAAATTTCTTTAAAAAAGAGTTGAAGAGAGTTAACTTTAACCGTAATTAATTTCGAATATTTCCTTAATATCATCACAGTCTTCTAACGAAGCTAAACTTTTAAATAACGAAGCTGCTTGCTGATTATCTAAACTAAGTTCAGCCAATGAGAAAAATTTTTCTTTTAATTCCTCAGAGGAGTATGGGTCCCTCCAATCACCTCTATTCGTCAATACTTCATGACAAAAAACCTTACCAGTTTTTAGAGTGATTTTAACTTTAGCAGGCCTGTATTCTGGTAAAGATTTGGTCATCGATGGATTTTCTATAACTGTAACTTTTTTAGCTAGCTCTAGTACCTCAGGGTTAGAGAGCGCATGTCCCAAAAAACTCTCAACGGTTGTGGTCTTGTTTACAAGTGTCGTGGCGACAGCAAAAGGAATAGAAAACTTTGCAGCTAACATATTTTTAGGATTTGGGTCATCTAACTCAGCTGCTAAATCATAGCTTTCAACATTTATCGATTTAATGTTACCAAGGGTTTCTAATTCATAATGTCGGTCCATCATTATGCATAGGGCGTCAAGAGCAGCATGATTATATCGACAGCAGGCGTGTATTTTAAAATAATTACGCATGACTTCAAAATTTTCTCCAAGATGGTCTAATATTATTTCATCGTCTAGGCCATCAGAAATCACACTTCCAAAAATAGATTTAATTCCATCATTTTCGCCAGTAAAATTTGAATGGATTAAATCCAATGCTAAAAAGGCCATCTGATTAGACATCCCAGCATAAACATTCCTGACAGTTCCTCCTTCTAGCATGGTCTTTCGACTTGTAGCCGTAGTTAGGCTTGATGAAATGTTTAATAATTCTTTAGTCTGAATAAAATTTAGGCCTGAAAGTTTTCCAATGGCAACTGAGGCGCCAATGACGCCCCAGGTGCCATGTGGATGCATCGTATGCCTTAATTTTGAACCTGCTCCAATCCTCGCCGCAATATCGTAACCGACAATAAAAGCCGTAAGAAACTCTTGCCCTGATAATTTCCTGCCTTGCCAGTTAGACTGTATTGCAGAAAGAATGGCAGGCAAGACATGAATTCCTGGATGCCCCTTTGCAAATTGATGGCCTTCATCCATTTCAAGAACAGTTCCGGCCGTACCATATAACAGAGCAGCCTGTGACCTCTCTGCCCATTGGTTAGTGCTAATAATTTGCACATAGTCGGCAATAGGTGTTGTCTTTGACCGCAATTTAACTAGCTCTTTGATATCTTTTTCTGCGATTCCGCCTAAAATTGCTCCCACGCAATCAATAATAATTAGCTTTGCGCGTTCAATGACATTTTGAGGTAAACGTTCAAAATTCATTTGAACACAAAAATTTGATAAAGAATCGTTTCGCTTGGACATTCTATACTATGAGCTTTAATTTATCATTTTGTCAAAAAATTGATCATATTTTAATTAAATGTTTTTTTGTTGAGAATGCTGAAGTAATTCTTTGGTGACTGATGTTTTTTATAAAAAAGATTGATTTGAAGTTCTTTATAAGAAATGATGATTAGGTGTATTTCTTGATGAAGTGTTAATCTCATTTTTGGAGTATAGAAAAATTGTCACTTTAAAAAAGTTAGATAATCTCTTAGAAAGAGCTTTATATTATTCTTCAGGTCTCCTGCTCATTATTATTGCGTGTGCAGTTATGATCTCGGTTACGTTGCGATATGTTTTTAATGAGCCCCCCTTGTGGGCTGATGAGGCTCCCAGGGCCTTCTTCTTATGGATGACCTACCTTGGAATTGCAGTAGCAACAAAACAAGGCAAGAATATACGTGTTACCCACTTTATAGATAAAATACCTGCCAAGCCGAGAGTTTATGTCGAAACCTTTATGCATTGTCTTGTTTTAGTTATGCTTTTGACCCTTGTTTGGTTCAATATTCCAATCTTAAAGTTACAATCGGGTGGCTCTATGTTGTCCACTGGCTGGAGTTTTCTATGGCTATACTCTCCGGTTACAGTTGGCAGTTCGCTAATGTTGTTTTATCAATCAAGGTTAATGGTTAACACTATACTTGTTTATAAAACATCACGTATTGAGGACGCCTAATATGCTTCTTGTCTCCATGATAGCGTTATTATTTATGTTTTCTTTGCTTGGTATGGAAATAGCATGGGCGATTGGAATAGCGGCGTTCGGATATCTTACGCTGGCTCAATTCACAGAAAACTTTACGCCAATGGTTCTTTTTGCACAGCAAATGACTTCTGGTGTTAATTCCTTTGTTCTACTGGCAATTCCGTTATTTATCTTTGCAGGCGAACTAATGAATGTGACTGGTGTAACACGAAGAATTGTTGCCTTTGCTTCTTCACTTGTAGGCCACCTCAATGGCGGATTAGCCAATGTTGGCGTTACAGCAAATTTTATTATGTCTGGATGTTCTGGATCGGCACTTGCCGATGCGGCTGCTACTGGGACAGTGTTACTTCCAGAGATGAAGAAACGTGGTTTCAAGCCTGCGTTTTCTAGCGCTGTAATTGCATCTGCGGCTACTGTGGGGCCGATAGTCCCTCCTTCTATATCCTTTGTGCTTTTAGGCGCTATTGTAAACGTTTCAGTAGGGCAGCTGTTTCTTGGAGGTGTGGTTCCAGGAATATTAATGTTTATCGGCATGTTCGCTGTTACTTGGTGGATATGTAAAAGCCGTAATTATCCAGTTGAAAAAAGAACTACTAATAACGAAAAAGCTATATCATTTAAAGAAGGAATTCCTGCTCTTATCGCTCCTGGAATTATTGTTGGAGCAATAATATTTGGTGTAGCAACCCCTACAGAATCTGCGGCCGTAGCAGCATTCTATGTTTTGTTTCTTGGAGTTTTTCTTTACAAGAACTTAAACTTAAAACAGATTTTAGAGGCTGCTTCTCATGCCGCTGTTTCCACTTCAGTAATTATGCTAACTGTTGCTACTTCTAAAATTTTTGCTTGGTTAGCAGTCAAGGAAAATCTTGGAGTAATCCTAACAGACGCTATGTTGTCGATTAGTAATGAAGTATGGGTTCTTCTCTTTATGATAAATATCTTGCTACTAGTGCTTGGTATGATTATGGAAATTCTTCCAATTATGTTGATTATCGCACCCGTTCTATTCCCACTGTTATCGGATTTAGGCGTAGATGAGGTTCATTTTGGTGTTGTTATGGTTCTGAATTTAATGATTGGAATGATTACACCACCCATTGGTCTCAATCTCTTTATAATCTCTCAAATTGGTGGAGAGGGTGTAATAGAGATATTTAAAGAGGCTGTGCCTTACTTCTTTATCCTCGTTTTTGTTCTGCTGGTGATAACCTATATCCCAAGTATAACGCTATTTCTTCCGGACTTAGTGTTTGACCGTCAGTAGAAAATTTAAACAGTCTGTTTAAAATTATAAGTAGGAGTAAACAACCAACAGGAGAAAAAAATGGAAAGACGTAATTTTAATAACGGCCTTGGCGCTGTCGGGCTAGCTAGTTTGCTAACTAGTGTAGCTGGACCAGCATTAGCTGCTAAAATGCTCATATATGGAAACGCTGGTAATATTGATAGTGCATCAAATAAATTCGCAGCAAAATGGCTAGATTTAGTCAAAAAACGCACTAACGGTGAATTGAATTTTGACATTAAAGCGGGAACTATTGGTGGTGGTAAGGATGTTCTAGATGGAACAGCTCTTGGTACAGTTCATGTTTACAATGGTGCGTATACTGGGCTAAGAGAATTTGATGTATTCTATGCACCCTATTTTGCAAGGGACTCAGATCACGCTCGAAAAATAGCAAATGGCCTTCTTTATGATAAATTAAATGCTGCCGTTCAGAAAAGATATTCAGGGCTTCGTTATCTGAGTGTTGCGCGGGCTGGTCCTTGGAAACTATTTACTAAAGATAAGCTTACTTCTTTTGATGACCTTAAGGGTATGAAAATCCGTGCTCCTGAAATCGAGGGCGTTATTGCAGGTCTTAAGCAGGTTGGAGCAAAGCCGACTGTTATTCCATTCAACGAGCTTTACGGTGCACTTCAGCAGGGCGTTGTCGATGGTATGGCAACCTTAGGAAATTTGATGATTAGTCAAAAGTTCTATGAAGTTACGAATTATTGTTATCAAAATGACTGGGGCATTGGTCTAGATAAACAGATGATTAATGTAAACGCATGGGATGGCTTGTCTAAAGAGCAACAGTCCATTCTAGTGGATACGTTTAATGAGCTAGAACCAGAAGACTTCTTTAGAGCAACAGCAGATGCAGAATCAACCAATTTCGCAAAATGGCGCGAAATAAACGGTGAAGATAGCACTCCTATGCTTGATGCGTCTGCAGCTCAAAGGACCTTGAAACCTGCGATTAAAGATCTTACGGATGATATTTTTGGAGCAGGGACTTACGATAAAATACAATCTGCTTAATTGCTTAGTTAACCCACTGCCAGTATTGGTGGTGGGTTAACTTTACTGCATTAAAAATTCTGCTGCCTTTATTCCAATCAACATAGAAGGAGCTGCAGTGTTTCCAGACGTAATTGAAGGAAAAACTGAAGCGTCGGCAATACGCAATCCTTCAACTCCGCGGACCTGTAATTCAGGATTCACAACAGACCCTAAATCAATCCCCATTCTGCAACTTCCACATAAATGATGAACTGTCCCAGCACTGCCTCGAACCCATTCAGAGAGTTCGTTTCTAGTTTTTACATTTTTTCCTGGGGATAATTCTTCTTGTCTGTAATTGGTGAATTGTTTTTGAGAAAAAACATCACGGAGTATATCTGTTGCCTCAATTAATTTGTTTAGGTCTCTTTCATCTTTTAGATAATTCACAATAATCCGCAGTGGGTCTTTTAACGAAGAACCAGTTATTTTAACAAAACCCCTGCTGAATGGTCTCATAACTGAAGCATTTGCCATAAATCCAGAGATATTATTAGTATTATTCTTAAAAGGATTGAATCTTAAAGTTGCTGTACTCAGTGCAGGTAAAAAATGGCTTTGAATAGATGGAAATTCATCACCTTTAGTTCTTAAGAAAGCGCCGGCCTCTAGTGGAAAAACTGTCATAGGACCAGTGCCGAATAACCAACTTCTTATAAATGCTAAAGACGCTTTATCTATCCTTGTTAAATTATGTAAGGTTACAGCTTCAGGAGCTTTGTAACTAACGCGAACTAAAACATGATCATGCAGATTTTGACCTACTTCTGGACTGTCCACAACAACTGCAATATTTAGCTTGTTAAGTTCATCAGCACTTCCTATACCTGATCGCATCAAAATCGCTGGAGTTCCAATTGCGCCAGCGCATAGGATAATTTCTTGCTCTGCCCTCAATTGTTCCATTGTTCCTGAACATAGAACCTCTAGTGAAAAAGCTTTTTGGTTCTTAAAAAGAACTCTATTTACTTCACAATTTGTTTTTATTGTTAAATTTTTTTGCTCTTTTGCACTTTCCAAATAGGCTGTTGCAGTACTTTCACGGTGGCCATTTTTTATCGTAAAATCATAAAAACCAAAACCCTCAGCATTTGGGTGGTTAAAGTCGTTGCAACGGGGATAGCCAGCGGTAACGCCTGCATCAACAAAAGCATCAACCAATGGGGAAAGTGGCTTTTGTCTATCTGATATAGATAGTGAGCCTGAGCGCCCTAAAGAAGAACTGCTATTATTACCATTATATTTTTCTATTTTCTGAAAATAAGGTACAACACTATCCCATGACCATTTAGTTAGCCCTAACTGGGACCAGTGGTCGTAATCAATAGGCAAACCACGGGAGTACACCATTCCATTTATAGCTGTTGATCCTCCTAAGACCTTGCCTCTCGGAAGTGATATATTTTGTCCCTTTAGGCCTTGCTCCTTTTCTGTTTGATATTGCCATATATGTCTTTTGCCACGCAGTAAAACAGACGTCATCATGGGGACTTTTAATGTGGGATCACCCTTGCCAGTGCCTCCTGCCTCTATAAGTAAAATATTAAAATTTCGGTTCTTTGTGAGTTGATTAGCTAACACACATCCAGCTGCGCCAGCGCCCACTATTATATGTGTCCAAGCTTTCACGGTTGCTTTCATGATATTCCGGCGGCTTCGTCAAATCCGCCTTGACCTGACATGCTTGCCCAAGCTCTATAAGGTTCTGTTGCTTCAACTTTCTCTTCCTGAATCAATTTTCGCCAAATATCACAGGCATCTACAAAATTTGGCACTCCCCCTGGGAACATAGCTAAAGCTAAACCCTCTGCTATCGCTCCCTCACTAGCCCCTGCCATATATGCGCCAATTATATGCTCAGCTACCCAGTCCCACCGTCTATGGCATTGGTGAGCTGCCGCTAGCCCTATTTCAAAGATCTTAGGCTCAATTTCATATTTTTCTGTGATTGTTTTTAAACCAGCTCGATACTTAGAAACTCCATCAAATTCATTAAGATGCCCTCCCCAATTTTTTTCAACAAAAGTATAATAGTCTGCGCCTTTAGCCCAAACGGCAGTTGCAAGTGCCGCCTCTATATCAATTTGGCTTCCCCCTGATTTTTTCAGGCGTTCAATATGATGAGTTGCAATAGCCTCAGACGTTGAAATAAGAATAATGAACCATATAACTTCTTTTTCATAAAGACTTAGAACCTTATCTGTTAGAGTCATATGCGTGTAAGTTGCGTCATAAGCCTCGAGAAGGTGGGGGTTAGATATAGCAAGCAAACCATGGTGGGGTAGCAAATACCCTCGTTTGTCATGAAGTTTTTTAAGGGATTTCTCCACATCTAAAACAGTTTTAGGTAACTGAACATTGTTATTTTCCATGCTGGAACTCCGAATCCTTTATAGATAATCAATGCTAGGCATTTTTGATAATTTTTCCACGATAAAAAATATTATCTCTATTATTTCTTGGAC
>ERZ807291.693-NODE-693-length-57171-cov-5.139243_pt1 | contig 57171 bp, 53 predicted proteins | sample MGYA00521257_ERZ807291 | MGnify/ENA primary metagenome ERZ807291 (study PRJEB31413, sample SAMN03169783) | marine metagenome | biome: Marine; feature: Water; material: Subsurface seawater | place: North Sea | collected 2011-04-28 | depth 1 m m ... | reverse complement strand
CCATTCCTGAAGGTGTGAAGCCTGTGCTCGTGGATATAGGTTGTGGTGATGCTTACGTGGTACAAAAATTATACAATGAATTTATTTCAAGTTGGGATGATAATCCTTCCAATTCAAGTGTTTTTGCCATCGATATCAATTTTACACCGGAGAATATCAAAACCTTGAAATCGGTGAACGATCAGGTTCTCTATTTGCAAAATATTGAGGAATTAGAAGTCAGAACGGAATGTGCTTATATTGTATTGCTGAATGACGTTATAGAGCATATAGACGATCATCTGGGCTTTGTGAACATATTAGATGCTCATTTTAAAAAGGTTCATTCTTTCCAATTGTTTATTACCGTTCCGGCCTACCAACATTTGTTTTCCAATCACGATATTGATTTGGGACATTTTCGTCGGTATAAGGTCGATCAACTCAAAGCGTATGCAACGCAATTATCCGCCGAAATAAGCGAATCGGGATACTTTTTCTTCAGCTTGTTTTTGGCAAGATCGGTGGTAAAAATATTCGAACCACCTATTGATGAAAACCGACAAGGTATTGGTGTGTCGGCATGGAAGGGTGGAGCTTTGGGCACTTTTTTGTTTCGCTCAATTCTGACTATTGATTATCAGATAGGCTCCTTGCTAAGAAAAGTTGGAATTGACATTCCCGGACTTTCAACCTATATAATTATTAAACGATAATCATGAAATCTGCCTGTTTAATACCCTGTTATAACGAGTCAGCCCGTTTGGATATTAGCAGGTATAAAACATTGATTTCTCAATATAAAGAAATCGATTTTTACCTACTTAATGATGGTTCTACAGATAACACGGGGGAGCGACTGGTAGAATTATCAAAAGGACACGATAATGTTTTTGTTGAGGATTATAAAGTCAACAAAGGAAAAGCCGAAGTAATCAGAGCCTCAATGTTGTCTTTGATAAACTCAGAGTATGATTATATTGGTTATTTGGATGCGGATTTTGCAACACCATTCGAGGAATTTGATCGTTTGTTGCAAATAACCAAACAGTATCAATACGATATTATTTTTGGCTCTCGAGTAAAGTTAAAAGGCTGGCAAATTGAAAGGAACCCCATCCGACATTGGTTTTCAAGAATTGTATTAACCATAGTAGACAGTTTGTTTCGATTGGAAATTTATGACACCCAATGCGGTTGTAAGATTTTCAAAAGATCCGTAATTACAGATTGTTTTACCGATTCGTTTGTGACCAAGTGGTTGTTCGATATCGAGGTTTTCATTCGTTACACCCGAAGTACAAAATCGGCAAACATTATGGAAATGCCTTTGGTGAAATGGAAAGAAATAAAAGGAAGCAAACTAAAATTGAGTGACTTTTTGCAAGTGCCTTTGAATATATTACAACTGGTTCGACGTTATGGCCGCCGGAATTAGTCTTTAATTAAGAAGGGCGTTTTCCCATCGGTAACAATCACTTTTGCATTGGGAGACTTACTCAATTCCCGAAATGCATCGATACTGCGAATTTTTAATATTTCGGCTTTAGAACTTTGACGTTGCTAAAATGTTACTAGTCTATGACATCGAACAATTGGGTTAATCATCAAACATATTTGGAAAAAACCTTTCACTTTAGCAGTTTCTTGAATGCTATCGAATTCATGAATGATGCCTCAAAAGAAATTGAAATTTTAAATCATCATCCTGAGTGGAGTAACGTGTATAATAAGGTGCATGTTGTATTGAGAACCCATGATGCAGGTAATCGTATTACAGATTTAGATTACAGGCTGGCGGAAGTATTAGATAAGGTGTTCGAGAAACTACAGCATCCATGTTAAACAGGAGTTGATTTAAATTGGATAGAGTAAGGCAAATGAGGTCCATATACTCATGGAAAATTTAAACCATCTGTTCAATTGTTTAAACAAACAAATGCGAAAGTTATTTATATTTGGTGTATGGGAATTAAAAGAAGGAATTTTTTAACGCGATTGGGTTTAGGGCTTGGAGCCGCCGTTACAGCTTCTTTTGAGAGCGCTACCCACTCCATAAAAAAGAAAATGGAGGCTTTCGAACCCATTATTGAAATCAAGCCGATGGGTTTTCAATGGGATACCTTGGATCCATTCTTATTTTGCGTGCATCATGAAGATAATTTCCCAAAAGGAAACGATAATATGGGCCCAGCAGAATCCCTTGCGGGAAGAAGTTTAGGTGATGATTTTATTATTAAAGATGGATATAGAATGTATCACGGGAAGAAGGTTCCCGGATTTCCAGGACACCCTCATCGCGGTTTTGAAACGGTTACCATTGTAAGAAAGGGGCTTGTAGATCACGCCGATTCTATGGGTGCTGCTGGCAGGTATGGAAACGGAGATGTACAATGGATGACGGCGGGTAGTGGCGTTCAACATTCAGAGATGTTTCCTTTATTGAGAAAAGACAAAGACAATCCCTTAGAACTTTTTCAAATCTGGATTAATTTGCCACGACGGAATAAAATGTCGAACCCGCATTTTTCAATGCTTTGGTCAGAGAAAATTCCCAAATTGCAGCTTGAAAATCAAAATAAAAAAACCACCCAAATTGAAATAATTGCAGGGAATTTTGGCAAAACCCAAAGCCTAAATCCGCCTCCAAATTCTTGGGCATTTGACCGCAAAAACGAAGTGGCTATTTGGAACGTGATTATGGAAAAAGGTGCTACCGTAAATTTGCCAAAAGCAGCGCCGGGTGTGAATCGGATGTTATATTTCTATGAAGGCAGTTCCTTAAAAATAGAAGGAAGGGCAGTTAGCGCGTATAAATCGGTACGTTTGCGCTCAGAACAAGAAACGGAGATTTTAGCAGCATCTGAAAACTGTAAATTTTTGGTTTTACAAGGTCGCCCAATCTCTGAACCTGTGATGCAATATGGACCTTTTGTTATGAATACAAAGCAGGAGATTCAGCAAGCGTTTGAAGACTATCATAGAACCCAATATGGGGGTTGGCCTTGGCCGCGATACGATCAGGTTCACGACCGGAGTAAAGGCAGGTTTGCGAAGTTTGCAGATGGACGGATTGAGAAACCCGCTTGAGGGGTTTCTGTCGATTATTTCAATAAATCCAATCCCATTTCTTGGAGCCTACGGTAATCACGTTTGAAAACATAATTAAACTCAGCTACTTTCCTTTTGATGTTTTTTTGTAGGAATTGATGCGTGTAACGTACAATAAAGGTGTGGCCCCCAAGTGCATCTGCAGCATTTCCCAAGTCGAAGCCATAGCCATAGCCAATTTGAAAAGTTCCGATTACTGTAAGTCCCAATTCTGGTCTGATTACGAGGGTTGTTTGATTGTCTGGCTTCCTTAATATTTCAGATTCAATTCCCCAAAATGTGAATAGTTTAGACTTAGAATATCCAATATTCAAACCTATGTTAGGTTCAAATTCTTTGGAAGGAGTTAGCGTAATTCCCGCGTGAAGGTTGCTATAAGCACTCGGTTTGAATAGATTTCTTTTGCCGTAACCCAGGCCTAAATAATACAGACTGACTCCTTGATAGGAATAGCCCATATAGGGGTGGTAACCATTCATTTCAAACAAGGAAGAGTAATCTCTTTTAACCATTTGATAGACTTCTCGGCTGTATTTAATTGCCTTAATAATCTTTTGAACGTCTCTTTTACTGAACTTATGAGTTGCCCATTGGGACTCGTTTAATGTGTCGTTGAGATTCGGGTTAACGCTGCTATCTTGGATGGTATTCGAGTTTTGATTTGTATTAAGGGCCTCGGTGTCTTGTGCATGAATTGCTTGAGCGTAAAAGAAAAATAATAATGGAGTGAGTCGAAATAGGTTTTGTAGCATAAGTGGAAATTAAAGCACCTCAAAAATAGGATTTATTAAGGCAATAATAGTGAAAGCTCCCCCCAAAAAGAGTACACTTTTAAAATGGAAAAACCAGAAACTTAAGATGCACCAAACATGAAGCAACCACGATTCAGTCCTGTTCAGATTGTTGGCCTTCCAATTAAATCGTGTGGTTAATGATAAAATTAAAAGGAGTGCAATATGGTAGCCCCGACAGGAATCGAACCTGTATCAAATGTTTAGGAAACATCTATTCTATCCATTGAACTACGGGGCCAAGGAGTGCAAAAATACGAAGGGTTTGGGACAAATACCCTAAAAAGACAACCCTACGCTGAATTTTAACGCTTCAGAAAAGCGGTATACTTTGGCGATGTAAGTGGGATTAAAAGGATCTAGAATCACAAAAAAGGCTACTTGCTGCGTTTGATACCCTATATCGACACTCAAATTTGAATTTTTTAATTTAAAATCCATTCCAATTCGTGGATCAATCAAAAATCCGGAGTTGTCAATACCATTACTAACATTTAAAGAATATCCACTGGATAAACGCACAAAGGGAGATATCTCATTTTGATTGATGCGATAACGCCAATCTAACAACAGAGGCACCATTGTCATATTGATTTCTTCAAAATGCCGGATACCGGTTCCAATGCCAACTAATGGTTAGCATTTATATTTTTGCCATAAACCCAATTGAAACAAAATACATTCAACCCATATTTGCCACTTTCCAACCCATAACCTAAAGAAATATTAGACTCATAAATGGATGGCTTTACCTTGGCTTTGGGTTGTGGATTTTCAAGATTACTGGAATTTAAATCTCTTTTAACACGATCAATATCGCTTATTTTAAATACGAAAATATTGTCATTAGCCTGAATCGTAATGCTTTCATTAGGAATCCATTCGATTATGGTACCCTTGATTATCGAACCGTTTTTTAGATAAACGATTTCTTTTGAGCTTGTAGACTGAGCAAAAAGACTTCCAACTGTTACCAATAAAAGAATGGCGAGAATTGATGATTTAAGTTTCATAGGAATTATTAGGGTTATTGTTGAAAAGGATTTCCCCATTTCGTATCGGTATAAACGGCATTGCCACTAAGCGTTTGTAAAAAAGCGATAATTTGTTGGCGTTCGGTGGGGGTAACGTTCAACTGTTGTGGAAGGGCTCTCGGGGTAAGTCTAGGGTCTATTTGATTGTTTCCAGGTCTAATTATAATACGGTTGTAGTGACCAATAACCGATGCCAAGGAATTTAAAGAACCTGTATGCATAAAGGGCCCATTGGGTTCTCCTTGTGGATTGACCAAGTCGCGAAGACTTGGACTACGCGTATTATCGAGGTCTAATAATGCAGGATTGACTAAATTTCCAACGAAACCATTATTTCTCGTGTTTGGATCTATATCAAATTCTGGTGCACGGTGACATCCGCCGCAACCCAATCCTCCGGCAATTCGTTGACTTGAATCGTTAAAAATCGGAGGAGCTGAGAACAATTGCAGTCCGGCATTTTCATCTGTACTAAAATTGGGTAAAGGTCGGTTGTTATCGTTAACGCCGATTTGACGCCTACCTTCATCGTATTTTGAATCAAAAGATTGAATGCTGCGAACAAATGCACCTAAACACTCTTTTAAGTGCGTTTCTGTAAGTATGTTTTTTCCATTGGGTTTGTTATACGCCCAAGCGCTCAGCTCTTGATAATAATCCAATGAATTTAATTTAGTAATCAAATCGCTTATGTTCTCATCCCCATCAGTTCCGCTGAATCCCATTTCAATATGGTCTTGAATCGGTTGGGTAGTTTGTTCTTCTAAAGAAGCGGCTCTTTCGTTCCAAAAGAACTTTGACTCTCGGGCAAATCGAGCGTTGATAAGTCGCATAGAATGCCTTCCCGTTAATCCATTTACACCAGAACTTCGAACTGCAGTATCGCTAAATGCAAATTCTTGGTGATGGCAAGACGCACAAGCTATAGTGCCATTTTTACTGAGTGCCTTATCGTAAAATAGCACCCGTCCTAAAGTGGCCTTTTTATCGTCAATTACCCCTCCATTATCAGCCCTGATATAAGCCGGAATTTCTTGGTTGCTATAATTTTCTATTTGATCAAATTGAATATTTGACCCAAAAACCCGCTTGATCGCTACATCTGTGTAACTTGAATTTTGAGGGTCTTCACCTTTTTCTGTACAATGAAAACTGTTAATGAGCGTAAAAACAGTGGCTAATCCTAGTATTAGGGATTTTATAATTGGAGATTTCATTATTGTTAAATAGGACTTTAATTGAGGTGTTGGGGTTGGATTCTTCTTGGTTAAAAGAGGTCAAAAGTGCATCAAAATTCTGAATATTTACCAATCTTTTGTATTTAATTCTAGACGCATGTCCTAAGGATTTATTAAAAATAGTTAATCTTGAAGCCTTATTTATGTTGACTTTTTTTACTAAAAACCCAGCCTTATCAATTATTGGGATTGTGTTTGGCACTCTTGTACTTTGGCCTGTTCTACATAATTTAAGCAGTGAGAATGATTTTGATTTGTTTATGATGGCGGCTCAAAAATGGAAATTACAAGAGCCCGTCTATAAAAACGCGATTATTCATGGTAGGTTTTATTACTACTCGCCTTTGTTTGTGACCCTTTTACAACCGTTTTTATGGCTGAGTGATTTTCAAACAGAAACAACTTCAATATTTGCGGGGTATGCTTGGTCAATCATCACGGCCAAAGCCTTTTGGTCTGTTTTTAATTTATACATTCTGTATTATTTTATTGGTGAATTGAACCAACGTTTGCAGTTTGAGTCGAGACAAACCCGCAATTGGTTTTGGGGTTTAGCGCTATTTTTATGTTACCGTTGGGTCTTTTTAAATTTGTGGCACAGCCAACTTACGCTCTTTCTTTTATGGGCCATGTATCATTCTGCCTTGCCGAAACACAAAAATATTTACAGCCAATGGTGGTCGATAATTGCCGGCATTAATATTAAAATTGTTCCGGGTTTATGGTTACTAAAAATGGGTTTTGAAAAAAAATTAGAAGAGATTGCTTGGATCTGTGCTGGTTTTATTTTATTGCTGTTTATACCCATATTTTTCTTTCCTTCTGGATATGTGATTGAAGAAACAATGGAATGGGTACAGCGCATTAATCCTTTTAAATCACAACATGTTATAACTCTGGGAGAAGGAGGTTTCATCGATGTGGCATCTTTGGTTGTAAAGTATTTTACTCGCGTAACACTTGAGAACGAACCAACAGTTGCTTTAGCTGATTGGGGCCTTACTCCTATATTTTGGGTCTCTCAAATCATGCGAGTGTTGATTCTCGGAGGAATTTTATTTCTGTGGAAGCTGATTTTAAAATCGAAAGTATACGAGCCCTCCCTTTTAATATTTGCGCTATTTTCGATGGGAATACCATTGATATTTCCTCATCAAAGAGATTATTCCTTGGCGTTTCTTATACCGGCCGTTCTTTATTTGGTTTATGCGTATGTGACTCAATTATATTGGATGAATACTGTACTATCGGCATTAACCTTTGTTTCCCTCGTTCTCATGGGAAATGTGCTATTTTTTGAAATATTTTCTTACGAAATGCGCGTTTGGCTTATTGGTGTGAGACTGCAAGGGCTTGGTGCATTGATGTTTTATCTGTGCTTTGGAGCCTTTGTTTTCGATTATTGTAGAGATACAAGATTAACCGATAAACCTGAAAATGATCAATCTTATTTAAGGTAAATCAACGATTTAAATTTTATAATTCAATTGAATCTGATACATACGGGGGGCAGACATATCGGCAGGTCGGCCCATGTATAATTGTTGTGTTAGATTGCGAATTTGAACCATGAAATCCAAGTTTTTATTTAAGGTTATTCCTGCTCGTAAATCGAAAATATGTGCATCAATTTTTCCGTTTCTATATTGATCGGAAACTCCTTTGATCACCGCGTCTTCCAAAAATATTTTGTCTACATTTTCAAATCCACTTTCGTATCGATAACTGATTCCCAGAACAAAAGGATTCACGTTGTATTCAACATCACCGCGAATTATATGGCGATTGCGGTACTTCATAAATGGCGTTGGATCACTCGCCAAATCTGCATAGGTCAAAGCGGTTCCCGAAAGCGTTTGTTCGGGGTTCTGAACCAAAGGCAATGAATATGTGTAACCTAGAAACCACCTAATTTGTTGTTTGTTAATGTTTAAATTTCCACCACTCTCGATTTCAAATCCTTGAATTGAAGCGGGGCTCACATTTATCGACTTGAAACCGATTCCTCCCTTCCAATTGTTGAAGGTATACTCCATAAGGTTTTGAACATTAAGTCGATAATACGAAAGATCGGCATATCCGGTAAATAATTTTCCAGAACGATTGATTTTAAAACCTTGTTTGATTCCAATTTCAAAATTCTGAGAAGTTTCAGGCTCTAATTCAGGATTGGGCAGAACAAAAACATTTCCCGTTGAAGTTTTCGTGAAAAGTTCAGCCATTGAGGGGAATCTGAAACCTTCGCCGTAAGAAGCGCGCCAAAAGGTTGCTTTTCCGAGCTGTTTATTCAAACCGGCCCTAAACACGGGTTTTTGACGGTTTTTATCGTCGAGTTGAAAATACTCGTATCTGGAACCAAGCTCAACTATCCAACCCCTGCTTTTGAATGTTAATTGGCTATATCCTGCGTGATTACGGGCTTTATGGTCGCCTAAAAACAGCGGGCTCTGAGACAGGGTATAAGAATTAACCAAGCCACCTGTGAAATTCAAAAAGCGGTTGAATGTTTTACTGCTGCGCCATTCGGAATAGTAATATTGACTTTGATTGTCTTGATTGTTGTTAGGATCACCATTATCAATATCATTTTTAACTGCAAAATATCGATTTTGAAACGTGTGTTTCCATTTTCCATTCCACTCCAAAATTGGATCAAGGTAAAAGCGACTTCCCGTGTTTTTGGTAACCGCATTACCCAGAGAATTATAGGCTTTTTTGTTGTCCTCCCAAAGAAGAAATGAACCACTTTGACCCCGTTGAATGTTTCCGTTAAGCCATAATTTAAGCTTTTTTGACCAGGCAGGTTCGTAGCCATACCTCCAACCTATCCGAACGCGATTATCAAAATCTCCCATTCGATAACTATCGTCATTTAATTGATTCCAATTGAATGAAATGGAATGGCTTCCAACTTTCTTCCGATAGAATCCATTGATTCCATATAAAAATTGACTTTCACCGTTGAATTTGAGGCTTTCCGGGGTTTCGTATGCTCCTCCAATCATGGTAATTTGCCCTTCTCCTTTTGGGGTAATTGGAGCAGAACGCATATTCACAACTCCATTCACAGCGGACGAACCGTATAAAACAGAACCGGCATTTTTTATGACTTCTACACTATTGATTCCTTCACTCGGGAGAAAACTGAAAGGTACAGAACCCGCATCACCGGATAACATAGGCATGTCGTCGATACAAACCATAACTCTGGAACCTGCCCCATAACTCCAACCGCTCCCGTTCCGGATGTTTATTTGATCGTCATTGATTACTACCCCCGGAACTTGTTCCAAAGCGGAGTTGATATTGGTTGTAATTTTATTTTCGATCAAATAAGGTTTCAAAATTGAGAGCCCAACTGTACTCTCTTTGATTTTTGTGAAACCTTTGTTGGTGCTGATGACAACACCATCCAGATAATCAAAATTCACCAATTTAATGGTGTCGGATATAGATTGAAAACCTTGCTTCGAATTCTTTGATATAGGTGGGTTTTCTTGATTAACATTGCTTTCTGTGGCTTGAGCCGATAACGATACGGTTGATAGAATGGCAAGAAGCACAGAAAAATGTTTCACGTTTTTGGTTTTACTTGTAACTTCGTGAAAATAATCCTCAGGAATATGATACGCAAATTCATTTTCGCCAGCTTATGTCTAACGGCGACATTTATGGTTCAACCATTGTGGTCACAAGATTGCACCCCGGTTACACTTTCTGAGCCAGGTATTTTACCGGAAGCCCTTCCATTTGCTCAAAAAGGTCAGGCATATAGCGAAACCATTTCGGTGTTGTTATTTTCGGATACCATGGTTGAAGCTAACGGACAAACCGTGAAAGCCGTAATCGATTCAATGGTTTTATTGGATGTTCTTGGTTTACCTTCAGGTGTTACATACAGATGTAAAGACGGAATTAATAAGTTTTTACCCTTAACGCCAAGCTGTATTTCCGTTTATGGAACACCAACGGAAGAAGGTACATTCCCATTGGAAATTCCTGTTATGAGTTATGCAAAAGTTTTTGGATTTGTTTCTATTAATCAAGGTGATACAATTAGAAATTATGTGCTAAATGTTTTTGATGGTGGCGCATCCTTATCAAAAGTTAACTTAAATGAATTGAATATCTTTCCAAATCCTAGCAATGCCCAGGTATCGGTGTTAAGCAAAGAGATTCCAACGGTTTTCTCGTTTAACGGGGTGGAAATGAATTTAAATTGGGATAAGAACGGATCTGTTTTCCAAACGTCAGTGGCAAATTTACCGGCGGGATTATACATCATGAGGGCGAATGGGCGTTCAGCTAGATTTGTGAAGCCATAATGAGTAAAGACGCATTTTTTGTCAAAATTCCTAAGCAAAAAGCGGAATTACCGGCCGTTTTAGTCTTGTTGGTTATTTTTCTTGTGGGTTTTGCGTTTCACTACGATTTTTTCAGTTGGACAGGTGGTTTCATTTATTCGGCTTTGGCATTGCCTTTGTTGATGTGGATCTATCAAAAGCGTAAAGGAGATTATTTTGTCCGGGTTAATCACGAAGGCATTGCTTGGAGAGAACATTTTTTCTCGAGTTACACGTTTATTCCTTGGAAATTTGTTCAGCGAATTGATTATTTGGTTTTCGAAATTAATTTTATGCTAAAGGAAACCGCTCAAGTCGTTTGTTTCGCAACCAGTGGATTAACCGAAGATCAAACGGAAGATTTAAAACAGACTATTTCGGATATCATACAAGAAAGAATAGAGCAGGAGAATCATGACGTTTAAACCAAATTTTGATTTTTTAGAAGAACTACAGTGGAGAGGATTGTTGCACGACAGCATTCCGGGAACCGATGAATTATTAAATAAAGAACGCGTTGCGGCCTACATAGGTTTCGATCCAACTGCAGACTCCCTGCACATTGGCAATATGGTGCCCATCATGTTGCTTACCCTATTTCAAAGGGCGGGACATACACCAGTGGTTTTAGTTGGTGGTGCAACGGGTAGAGTTGGAGATCCAAGCGGAAAATCAACAGAAAGGCAGCTTTTAGATAGTGATGCAATCCAGAGAAATCTTGATGGTCAAAAAGCACAATTGATGCGTTTTTTAGATTTTGAAAATGGTGAAAACAAAGCAGTTGTTGTAAACAATTACGATTGGTTTAAAGAGTGGTCTTTTTTAGATTTTATTCGCGATGTTGGTAAACATATAACGGTGAGTTATATGATGAGTAAAGACAGCGTTAAAAATCGTTTGGAAGCAGGAGGATTGTCTTTCACCGAGTTCACGTATCAACTTGTTCAGGGATACGATTTTTTACATCTGTATCGCGAAATGGGCGTAAAACTCCAAATGGGTGGAAGTGATCAATGGGGGAATATCACAACAGGTACGGAATTAATTCGCAAGACCATTCAAGGTGATGCTTTTGCCATAACAGCGCCCTTAGTTACCAAATCTGATGGAACAAAATTCGGTAAGAGTGAAGGAGGTAATGTATGGTTGGATCCTTCTAAAACTCCCGTATTTTCTTTTTATCAATTTTGGTTAAATATTGGCGATGAGGATGCGATAAAGTTTATAAAAATTTATTCGCTTAAATCGCGTGAAGAAATTCAATCTTTAATTGATGCTCATTCAGGCCAAGAGTATCTGAGAAGTTTACAAAAAGCCTTGTCTGAAGAAATGACCGTTCGTGTTCATGGTGAATTGGCTTTAGAATTGGCCCAAAAAGCAACCCAAGTATTTTTTGGAAATGGAAGCGAAGATGATTTGCGTGCTTTAGATGAAGCAACACTCTCAGCATCATTGGAAGGAATGGATACATTTAATCTGGATCTGAAAAAATTAGAATCGGGTCTAAATATTTTGGATTTATTAGCAGTTGAAACCTCTATTTTTTCTTCTAAAGGGGAAGCTCGTAAAATGGTTCAAGCCAATGGCTTTTCTTTAAATAAGTCGAAGTTGAGTGATATTGATTATACAATTGGATCTTCTGATGTATTACATGGTAAATATATCATTGCGCAAAAAGGCAAGAAGAACTATTTTGTTATCTCATTAAATTAATAATTACACTTTTTATTCGCCCCGATAAGATTGTATCTTTGAGGGTATGAAGGGAATCATTTTAGCCGGCGGTTCAGGTACACGTTTGTATCCGCTTACCATGGCTGTAAGCAAGCAGCTTATGCCGGTTTACGACAAACCCATGATTTATTATCCCCTTTCCGTCTTAATGATGGCGGGAATTCGCGAAATACTCATCATTTCTACACCGCATGATTTACCTCATTTCCAAAGACTTTTAGGAGATGGAAGTCGCATTGGTTGTCGATTTGAATATACGGTTCAACCCTCACCTGATGGTTTGGCGCAAGCTTTCGTTTTGGGGGAATCTTTCATTGGAAACGATGATGTTGCATTAATTTTAGGAGATAATATTTTTTACGGAAGTCACCTCAATGAAACATTGAAGAGTTGCCGCAATCCACAAGGAGGTATTGTTTTTGCCTATCATGTTTCAGATCCAGAACGCTATGGTGTTGTCGAGTTTGACTCTGAATTGAAAGCATTGAGTATAGAAGAAAAGCCAAGCGAACCTAAATCAAGTTTTGCCGTTCCGGGTTTGTATTTTTACGATAATTCTGTTGTGGAAGTTGCCAAAAACTTGAAGCCTTCACCAAGAGGAGAACTCGAGATTACAGATGTGAATAAACATTATTTGGCCAATGGCAACCTGTCTGTTCGTATTTTGAGTCGTGGTACTGCTTGGTTGGATACCGGAACATTTAGTTCATTAATGCAAGCAGGACAATTTGTAGAGGTTATAGAAGAGCGACAAGGATTGAAGGTAGGATGTATTGAAGAAATTGCTTGGAGACAAGGCTTCATCGACTCCGATACTTTAATTGAAATTGCCCAACCTTTAAAAAAGAGTGGTTATGGCGATTATCTTGAAAAAATCATTCACATTCAAACCTATTAAATTGAAATAATTATGGTTAACTCTCGTTTGTCTATTGTGAAGTCTAAAATCAGCGATTTGGTGTCGCGTTTTAGACAAGTGCAATCAGAAAACGAGGCGTTATCTGTTCGAGTGGAAAATCTGGAAACCCATATTTTAGAATTAAAAAACAAACTAGAGAGCAATATTGGGTCTGAGGACTTTTCAGGGGAGCAAGAGTTATTGGCAAAAAAAGATACCATAATTGAAAATCTTGAATTGGAAAAAGAACGTGCCGAAAATAAGGTTCGAGAATTGGAAGAAATGCTCATGTTAAAGGACAATACTTTACAGGTGCAAAAAAATACGATTAACGAATTAACCGAACAGAATAAATTGATTAAACTTGCAAAAGAAATGTCGTCTGAAAAGGGCGACAACCATGAATTAAAAATAAAAATAAACGAATTAATACGAGACATAGACCGGTGCATTGATTTGCTAAACGATTGATAAATATGGAACCTAACGAAACTGTACTCTTAACTGTAACCATTGATGGCCGCCCGATGCGGTTACGTGTGGCAAAACAGGACGAAGCACAAGTTTTGTCAGCAGTAGAACTGTTAAATAAAAGAATAGCTGGATTTCAGCGCTTTGGCTCAAACGATCCTTTAGATCGATTGTCTTGGGCGGCGTTGGATTTAGCGGGTGAAGTTGTGCGAGTTGAAAATCAACCTGCCCAAACAGAACCTTTTGAGAATGAATTGACGGAAATTGAACAACTGCTGGATTCCTTGAATTAATCAAGACGTACAAATCGGTGCTCCATAATGTATAAAAATGGAGTAACATGAACAGTATCTTATTTATCCTAATTGGACTAATTGTAGGAGTGGGAGTTGGCTATATGCTATTTGTTGCCGCTCGCAAAAAACAATTAGAAAGCGAAAAAAGTCGCATTTTGGAAGAAGCCAAAATGCAGGGTGAAAACCTCAAGAAAGACCGTATCCTTGAAGCAAAGGAAAAGTACATGCAATTGCGTTCGGAGTATGAGAAAGAAACGAACAAACGTTCGCAGGAACTTTCCAATGCCGAAAACAGGTTGAAACAAAAAGAGCAATCTTTGGATGACAAAATCAGAAATTTAAAGCAAAAAGAAGACGAAACAATTCAAAAAGGGCAGCGTTTGGATGCGCAAATGGAAACGTATAAAAAGCGCGAACAAGAATTGTCGGAGATGCGCGATCAACAATTGAAGCAATTGGAAACAGTAGCTGGATTGTCTCAAGAAGAAGCCAAAGATAAAATGATGGAGGCTATTAAAGCCAAAACCCATTCTGAAGGCATGACCTTGGCCAAAACCATTGTTGAAGAAGCAAAATTGGGAGCAACGCGAGAGGCAAAACGTATTGTATTGCAAACCATTCAGCGAACTGCAGCAGAATTGGCAATTGATAACACCGTAACAGCATTCCCATTAGAATCGGATGATGTTAAAGGAAGAATTATTGGTCGTGAAGGTAGAAACATCAAAGCTTTTGAAGCGGCTACCGGTGTAGAAATCTTAATCGACGATACCCCTGAAACAATCGTATTATCTTGTTACGATCCAATACGCCGTGAGGTTGCTCGTGTGTCGCTGGAGCGTTTGATTCGCGATGGACGTATTCACCCAGCACGTATCGAAGAAGTCGTTGAAAAAACGAAAAAACAGATCGAGGAAGAAGTTATCGAATGGGGCGAGCGCACCGTAGTTGACTTGGGTATCACTGGATTACATCCGGAGTTAATTCGCTACGTCGGTCGTATGAGATTCCGTAGTTCGTATGGTCAGAATCTGTTGAAGCACTCACGTGAAGTTGCGCGTTTGTGTGCAACAATGGCGGCTGAAATGGGATTGAACGTGAAATTAGCAAAACGTGCCGGATTGTTGCACGATATTGGTAAGTGTCCGGATAACGACGAAGAAACTCCACACGCGTTGTTAGGACTGAAGTTGTGCGAAAAGTACGGCGAGCATCCTGAAGTTTGTAACGCAGTTGGAGCCCACCACGATGAAATCGAAATGACCAGTTTATTGAGTCCTGTTGTTCAGGCTTGTGATGCCATCAGCGGTTCAAGACCTGGTGCACGTCGTGGCGACGAACAATACGTTGAGCGAATCAAAGAAATGGAAAACATGGCCTTGAGTTATCCTGGCGTTGAGAAAGCATTTGCCATTCAAGCAGGTCGTGAGTTGCGAATCATCATGGGAGCTGAAGGTACCAATGACGATCAAGCCGATAACTTGGCTTTTGAATTGTCGAATAGAATCATGACAGAAATGCGTTACCCTGGTCAAGTGAAAATCACGGTTATACGTGAGAAACGCTCGGTTGGAGTGGCTAAGTAAAAAATAAGATGTCGGGTAAGTTATATATAGTTCCTACGCCAATTGGTAACTTGGGCGATATAACTTACCGGGCAGTTTTAGTTCTTAAATCCGTTAAAAAGATTTTAGCGGAAGATACCCGAACAACGCGGGTATTGTTAAATCATTATGAAATTAATACTCCATGTGAAAGTTTTCACATTCATAATGAGCATCATAAACTAGCCAAATACATACAAGAGCTGAAAGAGGGTGCAGATCTTGCACAAGTTTCAGATGCTGGAACTCCAGCAGTTTCGGATCCCGGTTATTTATTAACTCGAGAAGCAATTGCTCAAGGCATCGATATCGAGGTTTTGCCTGGAGCTACAGCGTTTTTACCGGCCTTGATAAAAAGCGGGTTTGCATTGCACAAATTCACCTTTGAGGGTTTTCTTCCTCAAAAGAAGGGACGTCAGACCAAGTTGATGGAATGGTCGAATTACGATGATACTTTGGTTTTTTATGAGAGTCCGCATAAGTTGCTAAAAACGCTCATCGCATTAAGAGACATGTGTGAACCTAACCGAAGGGTGAGTGTTTCTCGGGAAATTACCAAGAAGTTTGAAGAAACCATTAACGGTACATTAACAGAGGCTGTAACCCATTTTGAAAATCGAGCACCAAAAGGTGAATTTGTTGTAGTTTTGGAAGGTGCCAAATACGCAAATAATCAAATTGAGGACTTGGATTCAGAATAGCCCATTGTGGCTTTGGGTTATACTCCCTGCAATTTTATTTGTACTCGCTTGGGAGCCAATTGGAATTACTCCCTTATTATTTATTGCGTTTGTTCCTTTTTTTGTGTTGTACGATAGGCTGAGGTCGGGTTCGGCATGGCGCTTTTTTGGATGGCTTTATCTTTCTATTCTTGGATGGAATTTAAGCACTACATGGTGGGTTTATTTTGCTTCACCTGTGGGGGCCGTAGTGATGTTGATATTAAATACCCTTTTCATGTGTGTGCCTTTTCTGATATTGCGAAAAATGCAAAAAAACAAGGAGTTTTCTTTTGTGTTTTTTGCCACTTTCTCAATACTTTGGGTTCTTTATGAGTACGGTCACCATCGTTGGGATTTAAGTTGGCCATGGCTGACTCTAGGGAATGCATTTTCAGCCTCTACATCTTGGATTCAATGGTATGAATATACGGGGACTATAGGTGGCTCTTTATGGATTCTTTGGATCAATATAGGCGTGTTTATTGGTTTGAAGAAGGGGTTTTTAGACATCAAATGGAAACTGTTATCTGGTATAACAGTTCCTATCATACTTTCTATTTTAATGTTGCAAACGGTAGATAAGGAGCGTGGTGAACCCATTAATGTTGCCGTCCTGCAGCCAGGCTTCAATCCTTGGAATGAAAAGTTTGAGAGAGATCCTATTGATATGCAATTGGAGATGGAAAGTCTATCAGAGAAAGGTATTGATAGCGCTACAGATTGGTTGCTTTGGCCTGAAACCTGTTTGGTCCGGAGTATCGATATTGATTATCTCGAACGAAATAACCAAGTTCAAATGCTTCAGAAGGACTTATTAAGTCGGTACCCCCAATTGCAACTACTAACTGGCTTCCATGGCGTGAAATACTATCAGACGCAGTCAAAACCTACCAGATCTGCGCGTAAATCCACCTATGATAAAGGAATCTTTTACGACGTTTATAATTCTGCCTTGTGTTTGCAATCGGGTGAAAAACCGTCGTATTATCACAAGAGTAAATTGGTACCAGGTACCGAACAAATGCCCTTCATACATACAATTCCTTTCTTGGAAGAACTTGCAATTTCTTTGGATGAAAATAGCATCTCGGGAAGTTTAGGAGTAAGCGATTCGGCCTATTCGTTAGGTAAAGATAATCCTGTTGCTCCTATAATTTGTTACGAAAGTATTTATGGAGATTATATAAGGGGATATTTAGAGCGGGGTGCTACGTGGTTAGGTATCGTTACGAATGATGCATGGTGGGAAAATACCCCAGGGCACAAACAACACTTTTCGTATGCTAAATTGAGGGCAATAGAATTTAGGAAATGGGTTGCACGATCGGCTAATACCGGCATTTCAGGGTTTATAGATCCAACAGGTAAATCTTATGATGACACAGAATGGTACGTAAAAACCTGCCCTAAGCGAACCATTTGGGCTAATTCAGACAAGACGGTTTATTATCACCTTGGTGATTTAGGTGTCTTGGGAATTTATTTATTTGTTATTGGTTTGTTGTCAATTATCCGCGCGTTCAGATAATTTCTTTTGCCAATTCCATGCATCTTTGAGCATGGTTTCTAAGTTTCTTTTGGCCTTCCAACCAAGCACATTCTCAACTTTGGTAGTTTCAGCCCAAACTTTTACAACATCTCCAGCGCGCCTATCACCGATGGTGTGAGGAACGGGTAAACCTGTGGCTTTTTCAAAACCTTTAATTACCTCAAGCACCGTACTTCCGTTTCCAGTTCCTATATTGAAGACTTCGAAGGAATCTGCATATGATTGGTCTAGAAGTCGCTTAACGGCACTTACGTGAGCCTCAGCAAGATCAACTACATGAATATAATCGCGAATACACGTACCATCTGGCGTGTCGTAATCGCTACCGAATACCGTTAGTGATTTACGTATGCCAGCAACGGTTTGAGTAAGATATGGAATTAGGTTATTAGGAACGCCAAGTGGAAGCTCTCCAATTTCGGCACTTGGGTGCGCTCCAATAGGATTAAAATAACGCAAACACTGAGTGTTACACCAAGAAGAATTATCCTTTAAAATGACTTCTCCCATTTGTTTGGTCGCCCCATAAGGTGATTCCGCTGGTTTGGTTTCTGTGCTTTCCTTTACGGGTATTTCCGATGGTTCACCGTAAACCGTACAACTACTGCTAAAAACAACGTCCTTGATACCGGTTTCTTTCATCGTTTCGAGTAGTGTTATCAATCCTCCTACGTTATTGCGATAATACATAAGTGGTTTTTCAACACTTTCTCCAACTGCTTTGAAGGCGGCAAAATGAATTACGGCTTGAGGTTTAACCTCTTCAAATAATTGTTTTAATGCGAATGCATCGTTAACATTGATTTGGGCGAACTGTGGTCTGAAGCCAATTAAATTCTCTATTCCATCTAAGGCAGATAATCGGGAGTTGCTTAGGTTATCGATTATGATGGGTTCAAAACCGGCTTCGTGAAGGGCAACAACGGTATGAGAACCTATAAATCCAAGTCCTCCAGTAACAATTATGCGTGATTTCATTTTAATGCTATAATTTCTGTATCGGATACCAATTGATATCTTTCATGTGTAGCGGGACATTCCGCAAACCCGCGATTGTCAAAATATAATCGTTCGCCGTGTTTGCTCATCCAACCGATTTGTTTTCCAGGTACACCTGCTATTAGAGCATATGGTGGAACGTCTTTTGTAACAACCGATCCTGCACCTATAAAACAATATTCTCCGAGCTCTACCCCACAAACAATGGTGGCATTGGCCCCAATGCTGCAACCTCGTCTTAAATGGGTGTCTTTATACTCTTCTTTTCTCTCCACAAAAGCACGGGGATTCGTTACGTTCGTAAATACCATGCTTGGGCCTAAGAAGCAATCGTCTTCTATATATACGTTTGAATAAATACTTACGTTGTTTTGAACTTTTACCCTGTTTCCCAAGATCGTTTGATTTGCAACAAACACATTTTGGCCAAGTATACAATCCGTACCAATTTTAGCTTCTGACATAATATGACAGAAGTGCCAAATTTTGGTATTCTCACCAATTTGCGCGCCTTCATCAATAAACGCACTCGGATGGATATAAGGATTACTCACGAATTCAAAGTTAGCCAATTTATAGGCTCTGATATAATACTAAGGATGATTTTATACCAAAAAAAAGAGGGAATTCGTTAAGAATTCCCCCTCTTTATGATTTGTTTGGTTGTTGTTGTTTAGTAGGTCAATACAAAATCCACACGGCGATTCTTGTCACGACCGCTTCGGGTTTTGTTATCGGCAATTGGCATTTCCTCACCATAACCTTTTGAGGTTAAACGCTCAGCAGGAATACCTTTACCTTTCAAGTATTCAGATACAGCATCTGCACGTTCTTGACTAAGTGTTTTGTTTTCAGCATCGTCTCCTACGTCATCGGTATGACCTTGAATTTCTACCAATGCTTCTGGATATTCATTTAAAATATCAACAAGAATATCTAGGTTTTTGAATGAACTTGAACGAAGTGTTGCTTTGTTATTATCGAAGTTAATACCTTTAGCCGCTAAAGCTATTTTAGCTATTACCTTTTCTTCGATTACCGGACAACCTTTTGACTCGGTAGTACCCATTTTGTCTGGACAACGATCTACGTTATCGAACACACCGTCTCCGTCTGTATCAGGACAACCTTCAGCGTCAATATTACCTGGAGTAGAAGGGCATTTGTCATCTAAATCGGCTACACCATCTCCGTCAGTATCAGGACAACCTTTAAGAGCAGGTAAACCTGGCAATGATGGACAACGATCGTCTTTATCGGCAACTCCATCACCATCAGAATCAGGACATCCATTGAATTCTTTCAAACCTCTGTCTGTAGGACAAGCGTCTAAACGATCTGGAATGCTATCACCATCGCGGTCAGGACAACCATTGAATACCAAAAGACCAGCTTTATCCATACAATCGTCATCAGCATCTAAAACGCCGTCTCCATCGCTATCTGCAGGACAACCTACGCTGTCAACAAAACGACGATATTTAGGAAGTGTCTTTTTACATTCGTCAAATTTATTTGGAACACCATCTTCGTCAGAATCTTTCAAACGACGGCTTCCACCGCCACCGCCACCAGATCCGCCAAATCCATAGGATACACCCAATGCGTGGTAACCCCAAGCATCGTTTGTACGCCATAATTTGTTAACCAAAGGGTTTTCTTCACTTGGAGGGTTAGGATCAGAACTGTTAGCACCATCCCAACGGTCATTGAAGGTATACGTCAATGTATACTGCCAATGAAGCGCTATAGCATCGCTAAGGAAATATTTAAAACCAATACCTCCTTGTAATCCAAATCCAATATCTGTAATGGTTTGTTGAACAAGGTGTTCAGATTTGTAAACAGGATCTATACGTGTAGCAGCCATGTATGGGTGAGGACCCCATTTCATCAACGAATGCACATAATAACCACTTACTGCTCCGTATAAGTAAGGAGCAAATTTGGCGTCTTCAGACAAGATTAAACCGTTGTTCAATTTGTAACGCGCCCCAAAAGATAAATCTCCGGTTTGGGCACGGAAACTTCTCCAAAAGATATCGCTTTCTTTTACGAATTCCTCAATGTTTTGAGTGGCTCCAACTTCCCCAAAGGAAACGTTGGTTACCGCATCGATACTTGGACTGATATAATAAGTAAAAGCCAATCCACCACCTTGGTAGATAGGTGATTTTGCAAATAGTAAGGAAGAACCCAAATCTCCAATGTACTCTCGGAGACCCCCGTTAAATTCGAGGCTATTCGAACCGGGTGATTGTGCAATTGCTTGACTTCCAGAGAGAAGGGCTGCGCTTGCGATAAACAGGTGTTTAAGGTAGTGTTTTGTCATATTTTATCCCGTTTTATGTGCTTTTTGTAGAATTGTGGATGACAAATATAACAAAGTCCGAATGAAAAAAAACTTTTTTAGGAAATTTTCCCCAATTAGAACAAAACGGCTTCGAAACATTAAAATGTTCGATACACAAAGGATTTTGAGCCGACTAATTGTAAACTTGAAGGAGATTTCCGTTGCGGCTGATGTAATATTGGGCTAAGCGACCAGCGGCTGGCCCTTTGCTTGGAAAGCCTGAGAACATATATGTACTTTCACAACAAGGCTCAAATTTGCCATTTACATAATTTCCGCATTTTAGCTGAATATTAATGGAATCAACCCAAATATGAGAACAGGTATTGGTTGGTTGGTAAGCACAGGTGCGTTCGAAGGCATACCATTGATCGTCATAATCATGGATTACCAGAACACCCCTTACGCCTCCTTCTATATATGAGAAGGTTCCAACATTATTAAGATGCATGTTTGACGCAAGATTCAAATCAAGTGCGGTATTTACCAAACCACGGGGAATATTCTCGGTTACTTGCTGTGAATCATCACAAGAAAATAAAAGAACAGCAGAGGAAATAAGAACAAAAAGTCTAGGCATCATAGTTGTAGAATCCTTTTTTTGTTTTTCGACCGTGAAATCCTGCATCTACTTTTAGTTTCTGAATTCTACTGGGTCGGAATTTTGAATCGTATTGAAATTGTTCGAACATCGATTGAGTCACGGAATAATTGGTTTCAACACCAATAAGATCCATCAGTTCGAAAGGTCCCATTTTAAATCCTGTTACTCTCATCAATCGGTCCATTTGTTCAAAATCACCAACTTGTTCTTCAAGTGCCTTTAAACTTTCTACGTAAAAATGTCGCGCTACACGGTTCACGATGAATCCAGGTGCATCTTTTGCGTAAACGGCAGTTTTTCCTAGTTTGGTTGCCCAATTGAATGCTTTCTCTGCAATTTTTTCATCGGTTGCTGCTCCGCTTATAATTTCCACCAACTTCATAATGTGTGCAGGGTTGAAAAAGTGCACCCCAACAAGTCTTTCTGGATGTTTAAGACTGCTGGCTATTTGGGTGATGGGAATGGAGGACGTATTGGTTGCAAAAATACAATCTGAACTATTTTGGCTTTCTAAACGAGCGAATAAATCTTGCTTTACAGGCAATTTTTCAACAATGGCTTCGAGAATAAAATCTGCTTTTAATTCTGAAAATTGATCGGTGAATTTTAATAATTTGAGTGCAGCTAAACGGGCTTCTTCTGTTATTTTTCCAATACTTTGTGCCTTTTCAAGTTGCTTGTGAATATAAGATTCGGCTTTGGTTAAAGCTTCTGAATTGATATCGAACAGAAGGGTTGTATAACCGGCACGGACACTTTCTATAGCGATTCCTGAACCCATTACACCCGAACCAATAATTACCACTTTCATAATGGCAAAATTAACGACCTTTCAGCCAAGTTTCTGGATTTTGTTTTGTTTGACCTTCCCATACTTGAAACTGAAGTACGGCTTTTCCGTCATCATCGGTCATTACTTTTCCTAATACATCACCAACATTCAGCTTCTGACCTTTGCTTACATTGATGCTGCTCATTCTAGAATATACAGAGAAATAATCACCGTGATTTACCAAAACAGCATCCCCTTCTCCTGGGATAGATAAAATAGCACTTACGGTACCTTTAAAAACCGTTTTTACAGATTGACCCGGCGTAGTGGTGATGTCAATTCCATTGTTCTGTAATGTGATATTTTTGAATTCAGGATGTTTGTGAACACCGAATGTTTGTGATACAAATCCTTGTGATACTGGCCAAGGCAAATTGCCCTTATTCTTTTTAAAGGAAGAACTCAATGCGCTCGATCTTGGTGTTTTCGAAGATGCCGTGTTTCCAGATTTTTTGCGACGTGCGGCTTCTCTTTCTCTTCGTTTACGTTCGGCTTCAATTTCACGTGCAATTGCTTTTTTAATGGCAGCATTTAATTGTGCCATTTGCTTTTGTTTTTGTGCAATTCTATTGTTCAGAGAATCTTCTTTCTTTGACAATTCAGAAACCAAGGATGTTTTTTTATTTTTATCCGATTCTAATTTTTTTCGCTCTTGTTCTTGAGCCATTAACAATTGCGTTTTCTCTTTTCGGATTCTGTTCAGGGCATTCAGGGCATTTTCAACTTTTACTTGTTGATCGTTAAGTTGGGCAATTTGAAACCTTCGATAATCGGAAACTTTTCTCAAATATTTCCAACGGCGAACCGCCTGTTTTACACTTTTTGAAGAAAAAATAAAAGCCATTTCACGGCCTGATTTTCTTGTTTTGTAAGCCTTTTTAACGGTTTGATTTAATTTGGCTTTTTCCTTTTTTAAATCCTCTTGTAAAATCGATAGAATTTCGTATTGACGAACAATTTCCTCTTCGGTGGCTACGACTTCTTTTTCGAGGTTTTCAATCAACTCTTGTCGTTGGGTTATTATACGATTTAAGGTACTCAATTGATGTAGAGTAGCCTGTTTTTTTGATTGTGTGGATTTTAGAATGCGTTGGCTTTGGGCAATTTCACGCTGTACTCGTTTACGTTTTGCTTCTAAAGCTTTACGAGAAGTTTGGGCGTTTAATGAATTCCCTAACAGTATGCCTATCAGTATTAAAAGGCCAAGTAAAGACCGTTTACCATATGTTGATCGGAGTGTAGCTGCTTGGAACATTGAACGGGTACGAAGGTATGGGTTCAAAACTGTAGGTTTTTAACCGAACATTCAATCGTATAGTATTTAAGGCATTCTTCAGGATTAGTTTGGTTTCCATAGAAACATTATGGTCTGGATTTTCAAGAGAAAGTCGTTCTCCGTAATCGGCCCATAGTTTGCGTCCATTTACGTCATCATTAATGGCATTTTGAGATACGTAATTAGAAGGATAAAATTGTACCCGATATCCTGAGTAAAAGGCGTTATCACCCCGAAAACTACTATCCGCTTCGTTGTAATATACAGCATCGGACAACACTTCACCCGTAAATAATCGCTGTAATGCTGAAATTCTTGCAGGCAATTGGGTGTTTTCTTGAAGCAGGTTAAGTGGCACGCTGTAATAATGCTTATTTAGTAAGTCCAGTATTTGAAGGGTATCATTTTGGATGATTCCTTTTGCAATTTGAAACCCTATTGAAGCCGTGATTGAAAACCAGAAAATACTGTCTTTTTTCATTCTGAAACTCATAACCCCGTTATAGGATTGACCATCTCCCATTTCGATATCAACGTCATAACGACCGCTGAATTCCTTCCAATTCAAATGTCCTATCTCCACTTTACCCGACATTGTTTTGCCTAGGTTGGTATTTTGTTTGATTGGGGCGATTTTCTCAGAGGTGAATGTTGCATTCTCGGAGTTCGCACTTTTAAGCAATTCTTGTTTTTGACTATAACAAGAACTTACGCTCAACACAATGGTTATAAGGGCTAGAATTTTCATCTTGTAGGAATTTGTTTGAGTAATTTTTGAATTTGGAATGTTGGAATTATGCTACCTTCTGAATTTTCTTTCATCAGTATCTCTAGTTCTTTGCGCGCTAAATCCTCTTTACCCATTTGCCATAATATTTTAAATTGGATGAATTGCCAATTTTTATTTGGGGGTACTGAATGCGAAAATGTTGTTTGATTTGTTTGACTTTTACTCTGGAGAAAGAAGTTTTTTACATCCTCAGCATATTGAGCATGATTCTCAAGAAAAGGGAAATACGTGTAAAATTTCTCAATACAAACCTCCATTTCAGACAGGTCGTTTATGATGAATGCGATTAAAAATTGAAATTCGAGTAATTCTATATTTTCAGGATTATTCTCAGTACACTCTTTAATTTTCATGTAGGCCAATGAATCCTCGCCGATAGAAAGTCTTTCTTTTGCCTCGGGACATACACCTATATTTTCTTCATTTATGGGATGTATTCGTTTCTCGAATTCATTGTAGGCATCTATAACATCTCTTCGACGATCAAGTTTTTCAATTAACTTTTGATATTGCTTTTTTGCTGAAAGTGTGTCTTTCAAAGCAAGAAAAATCTGAGCGTTTCGTTCTACCAAACCTAGATTTAAACCAAATTGATCTTCCCATTTTTGAGTAATCAGTAAGCATTGCTCTGGACTGTTGCGGTTTGATGCATTTTGCAGGGCGTCTTCATATCTACTTATATATCGTGGTTGACGACGTATAAGTTCAAGGCGCAATTTCCAAGCTTTGTTGAATTCGTATTTTTTTTCTAATAAATCAGCGTAGTGTATGAGATATTCGTCTTGAAAACTATCCAAAAGATAGGCTTGCTCTGCATTCATTAAAGCGGAAGGCAAATTACCAAGTCGCTCGTTACAAATAGAAATTCGAAAATATGCTGGTGCTTTTACTTGAACGCTCGTATCATCAAGTAGAGATTGAAAACCTGTTATTGACTCCGCCCATTTAGAGGCTTGAAAACTAATTTCTGCCTCGTGGTATTTTTGTGGAATGACAGATTGGGCCTTGCCTTGTGTATGGTGAAACAACATCAAGGCAAGCAGCCCTAAAATGCTTATTTCATACTGGCATAATCGCCAATGCTGAATTCTTTGGGATTTCCCTCTAGGCATACGTGATTTCCAATCATGGAGTTTTCACAATTCAATCTGGTAAGTTGTGTTTCTTCTCCAATAATGGTATTGCTAATAACGCAATTTTTTAATTTAGAATTGTTTCCAATGCTTACAAACGGACCAATTTCGCAATTTTTCAGTTCAACACCTTCGGCAATGAAACAAGGTTCGGTAATGATTACACTGTCATCGAAACGATCTTTTGCTAGTATGAATTGGTCTTTTTTGTTCGCCAATACACGTTGGTTGGTATAAACCGTTGCGTTATAATTTCCGCAGTCAAGCCATTCTTCCACGGCCCCAGGAGTGAATAACATACCTTTGTTTTTCATATTCTCCATGGCGTTGGTTAATTGGTATTCTCCTTTGTCTTTGATGTCGTTATCGATCAAATACTGTAATTCTGACTCCAATGTTTCGCCGCTTTTGAAGTAATAAATACCGATAATCGCAAGGTCTGAAACGAAGGTTTGTGGTTTTTCAATGAAATCGGTGATAATACCTTCTTCGTTGTATTTTACAACTCCAAAAGAACTTGGATTGTCTACCTTTTGAACCCAAATTACACCGTCTTTGGTTTTGTCCAAGTTAAATTCTGTGCGGAACAAGGTGTCTGCAAAGGCAACTATAACCTCACCTTTTAATATTTCACGAGCACAAAGAATGGCGTGACCCGTTCCTTCGGCTGTATCTTGATAAAAGATGTGACCTTGAGCCCCAACACTTTTAGCAATTTGCAGTAATTCTTGTTCGGTTTCGCTTCCAAAACGACCAACAACAAATCCAATTTCTTCAATCGGTTCGCCACAAACAGCGGCGATATCTTCTATTAGCCAGTGTACGATTGATTTACCGGCTACTTTCAATAATGGTTTTGGTGTGGTAAGGGTATGTGGTCGCATGCGCTTTCCCATTCCTGCCATTGGTATGATTAAATTCATGGTAATTTTAAACAGTTATTTTGAAAAGGATTGCAAAGAACGGCAATGTTTATTAAAAAACGTTGAACTTAGTGTTATTTACCGCTACTTCCGTAACCGCCAGTTCCTCTTTCGGTTGTGTTAAGTTCTTGAGATTCAACCCAATAAATTGTTTCATGTTTGGCTAAAACCATTTGTGCAATGCGATCGCCTTTATTTATTGTAAAGGGTCCTTCTCCATGATTTACAAGGAGTACTTTAATTTCACCACGGTAATCTGCATCAACGGTTCCTGGACTATTTAATACAGTAATTCCATTTTTAAGGGCTAGACCACTTCTTGGGCGAATTTGAATTTCAAAACCAGGAGGGATTTCCAAATACAAACCAGTGGGGATTAATTGTCTTTCCCCAGGATTTAAAGAAACCGATGCTTCTAAAAAAGCATGTATATCCATACCGGCACTTAGTGCGGTTTGATATTCTGGCAGGGGCAAATCGCTTTTATTGATGATTTTTACGTTGACCATAATGAATTTGGGTTTCGTACAGATAAATGAATAGAATAAAAGCCAAGAAAAGTAATAAGTTGATGATAAAACCTAGCTGTGCATGAATCATTAGATATCCCATTAAAAATGTAACGATTAAAATAATGCCGATGCGGGGCAAATCATAAGGAATTGGATAGAATTTTCGAGAAAGCCAATACCCCATTATTAGCATACTTGCATAGGTTATCAAGGTTGTAATTGCAGCACCAAGAATGCCAATTTCAGGAATGAGCCAAAGGTTCAATGCAATGGTAATCGTGGCTCCCACAAAAGCAGGTATGGCCCCAATATGTGTTTTTTCTGAAACCTTATACCACACCGATAAGGTGTAATACAAGCCGAGAAATAAGTTGGCTCCTAATAAATAGGGTACCAATCTCATGCCATCAGGATGTTCGAAGTATTCTGGATTCTGAATTAATAATGGAGCAATATAGGGCAGAATCAATAGTGTTCCCACATATATAGTGGCTACAACGTACACGAACCATTTCATGATGTATGCATAGGATTCTTGCGGGTTTAATGTCTTCGCTTGTTCGAAAAAATAGGGCTCTACAGCAAAACGAAATGCTTGAACAAATAGAGTAAGTACCATACTCAATTTATAAAATGCGGAATAAATACTAACTTGATAATCCGAATCAAAGCCAGGAATTAGCGACTTAATCAATATGCGATCGAATGTTTCGTTTATCATCCCCGCAAGCCCGATGAACACAATCGGATAGGAGTATGAAAGCATTCTTTTCAAGAGTTCCCAATCCATTCCTAATTTTAAATGCTTTAAAATCGGTGATAGCAATATCAATGTTGCTGTACTGGCAATCAAGTTAGAGATGAAAATCCAAGAAACTTGTGATTGTTGGTTGTACAGTGTTAGTGCCCATTCGTGTTTAGCACCCCAATAGGGTAGAAATACCAAGAAAAATAAATTGGCAGATACGTTAATGCCAATGTTGCTAAGACGAACCCAAGCGAAGTTCCACGGTTTTTGTTGTTGACGTAAATATGCAAATGCAAGCGAACTTAATGCGTCAGAGGCCAAAATAACGGTAAACCAAAATGCGTATTCTGGAGCATAAGGGTAACCAATAAACGACATAATTTCCACTCCAAAAATTCGTGAAAGGGCTATCCAAAAAAGACCTGTCAATAAAATGAAGTGCGCAGCTGTAGCAAAAACAGGTTCGGGTTTATCTTGTTTACGAGCGAAGTTAAAAAACCCTGTCTCTAAACCAAAGGCAAAGAGCACGGCTCCTAAACTCGCATACCCAAACATTACACCTACAATCCCATAATCTGCAACATTTACCAAAGTTCGGGTGTACAAAGGAACGAGAAGGTAATTGATCAATCGGCCCAACATGGTGCTCAAGCCATAAATAGCTGTTTGTGAGGCTAGTTTGCGCAATACCGACATCTAGGCAAAATTAAGTAATTAGATATTATTAATATGATTAAACCACTTTTAACAGTTTGAGAATTGCAGTCTCCTTAGGTAAATGACAACGACTGATCGGTCGGGAAGTTGTGATTACCAAGTTAAGGTATGTTGTATTTACGTGCTAAATTGCTTATAATTTAGACATTATTGTCTAAAATATGCGGCGCATTCTGGACCAATATTGAACAGCAAATCTATAATTGATAAGTTTTTACGATGTCCAAATTTTGTTTCAAAAACCTGCGAATATTCTTTTGTAGGTGTACTTAAAAGTGAGCGAAAATAGTGTCTACTTTTTTCTAAATCTGATGAGATTACATTTAACTCATCCAATCCGAGCCAAGGTAAAATCTGTTTAATTAAAGTCTCTTGAAGTAAGGGGAAACTTGTTATTTGCTGATTTAAAATCTCAAATAATTTGTAATCATAAAACTCAAAGAAAGGTGATTTACCATATGCCGTTCTTAAGGCATTTTGGTGTTCTCGAACCCATTTGTGCTGATACGATATTTGCCAATTAATTGGGGTTTTGTTTTTAGATTCGTGAAGCAAAGGAATTCTGAGAATCTCTATTTGGTTGGCCCCAGAAATACAATAATGCGACAATTCTAAATTCGTGAAAAGCGAAATTTCCCCACGATTAGCAGCAAATTGGAAATAAGAAACAGGCGGGAATAGACCAAAAACACTTATATCTCTTGTATCGCCAAGGTGTCCGTTCGGTGCTTCCATAATTGTCGAATTTCTTTTTTTAATATGGGGTGATTATGCTTTGGTGCAATATCAAATAAAGGCTTGAGGACGAAGTTTCTGTTTTCTAATTCGGGATGAGGGATTGTCAGATCTGCACTTTGTAAAATCTTGTTTCCAAAGAAAATAATATCAATATCAATTATTCGTGGTCCCCATTTTTCATAACGAACACGACCCATTTGCTTTTCAATTTGTTGGATTTTTTTAAAAACCAATTTTGGCGTGAAAACGGTTTGAACTTGTAAAACTTGATTTAAAAAATCGGGTTGATCTGTTTTACCCCAAGCTTTTGTGAGGTATATGGGCGATTCCTTGATGATTGCACCAACATTGGCGTTTATTAAACGATTGCACGTTTGGAGTAAATCAAAAGAATTGCCTTGATTGCTTCCCGTGGCTAAAAAAATCGTTTGAGGAATATCCTTCACAGCGTCAAATTTAGCCCTAACCCGCTAATTTGTCGTTTTGTAAGCGGTATTTTTTCATCAAATCGCGCAAACTATCGGCGGTGAAAAATTGGTTTAACGCTTCAAGATGCCTATCGTGATGCAAATCGGTACAGGCATAATCGTAATATCCTTTTTCGAGTAAATCGTTCGCAACTTTTTGTACGTCCTTCCCATAATACGGGGTTAAGGATAGCAGATTGAGCTGGAAGTCAAACCCTAAGTCTTTTAAATAATCGTAGTTACTTTCTGCATTTTTATGATAGTATCCGTAGCGTTCGGGGTGCGCTAAAATAGGTATGTATCCATCTAATTGTAGTTGGAAACTATATCCCTCAACGTGTTCGGGTTTTTGTGCATAGGATAATTCCACTAAAACGAATTTATCATGAACACATAAGAGGGGTTTCTTTGCTTTTAAATTTGCCAAGAAAATATCATCTAACATGTATTCGGATGCAAATCCTGATACGTGTGGGTAGGCTTGAGAAGTTAAATATTGATTTAAGCTATCAAAAGATGCTTTTATAGTATCAGGTGTATTGGGGTGGGTGTCCGCAATGGTATGCGGAGACGCTTTAACAGAATCAAATCCCAAATCTTTGAGTCCCCTCAACAAACGCAATGAAGTTTCGAAATCTGGAGATCCGTCGTCTATGCCTGGTAATATATGGTTGTGAAAGTCTAACAAAACATTCTAAATATATAGGGGAAATAATAATTCGTATACCTTAAGGGTATTTGCTTTTGTGAGTGACACGGTTATTTTGTGAATGAACGTTATTACATACAATTTAAGGTGTCAAGCGACCGTACATTCTTGGGAACGGAATCGACTCACGAACGTGCTTGAGTTTGCAAATCCATGTAACTACACGCTCTAGTCCCAAACCAAATCCAGAATGAGGAACCGACCCAAAACGACGAAGATCTAAATACCATTCGAATTCGGACATTGGAAGTTGGTGCTCGTGAATTTTTTCTATCAAACTATCTACGTTAGTTTCTCTTTCTCCTCCACCTACAATTTCGCCATAGCCTTCAGGTGCTAAAACGTCTACTCCGCGAGCGAAACGCATATCCTCTGGATTTCGCTTCAAGTAAAACGCTTTCACCTCGTGTGGCCAGTCGTATACCATTACAGGGCGGTCAAACAGTTTAGTTAGTACCGTTTCATCGGATCCACCAAAATCATTTCCGTATTCGAAGTTACGAGCACTGTTTAACCATTGAGGTATATTTCTTAAATCTTCTTCAACATCACTTTTCTCTTGTTTGAGTTCATTGATTTTAGCTGTAAAGAAGTTGATTTGTCCCTTTTTCATGCCTCCTGAATTGATTTGAGCTTCTCGATCGGCTATGTCTGTATCGATTTCTGTAAGACGTTTTTGAGCTGCCTCCAATTCGCTTTCTAAGAGTTTGATACTGTTTTGACCATTTACATCTTGTTCTCCTTTAATGATTCGAACGGCTTCATCGTATGTCATTCTTGGGAACGTTCCTAGAGAACTTTCCAATACGGAAGTATCTCGACCAATGGTTTCTAATTCTTGTTTGCAATTGTGCAATACGTCTTTGATAACATGTTGCAACATACCTTCAATAGAATCCATGTTTTGGAAGATGTCATAAAAGGCCATTTCAGGCTCGATCATCCAGAATTCGGATAGATGTCGGCGGGTTTTTGATTTTTCTGCTCTGAACGTAGGACCAAAAGTATAAATTTTACCCATCGCCATTGCCATGGCCTCGCCATAAAGCTGACCTGACTGACTCAAATATGCGGCACTACCGTAAAAATCTGTTTCGAAAAGAGTAGATGTACCTTCACATGCGTTACCCGTAAAGATTGGGGCATCCATTTGTACGAAACCTTCCTTCTGAAAATAATTATGTATTGAAAAAATGATGGTGTTTCGGATTCGCATAATAGCCCATTGACGGGTGCTGCGAAGCCACAAATGACGTTGGTCCATTAAAAACTCAACACCGTGTTCTTTTTTGGCAATCGGATAATCGACAGAATCTCCTATGATTTCGATTTGTTGCACTTCTATTTCAATGCCACCAACTTGTTTTTCATCTGCTTTTACCAAACCAGTCAAAATCACGCTCGTTTCTAATCGGGTATTTTGAGCGGTGTCAAGTCCATTTTCTTGTGCGGTTTCAGCGGTTACTACACACTGACAAAAACCTGTTCCATCGCGGAGCACAATAAAAACAATGCCTTTTCCCTCTCTTTTGTTTGAAACCCAACCTTTTAAGGATACTGTTTCCCCTATTTTTTGAGATAAATCTTGTATGTAAAAATGCGTGATTGACATGTTGCCACAAAGATACAATTTTTGAATCGCTATATAATAAGGAAGAAAGCGCATTGCGTTTAAGAGAATGTGTACATTTGTTGTATGATTGAAGAAGGCATTTCTGTACTGATACCATCCGGAGCAGGTGCGCCAGGATTTGCTGGAATTTCAGCATGTTTGCGTGAAGATGCCCGTATTCGCTTGGTTTCTGGAGATATAAACAACGAAGCCTATGGTAAATCTTTGTCAGATGCCTTTTATAAAATGCCTCCAGCTGAACATCCCGATTACATCAGAAGAGTAAAGGAAATTTGCGACCTTGAAAAGATTAAGGTTGTATTGCCGATTACTACTAGGGAGCTGAATATCTTATCAAGAGAAAGGCAAACCTTTGAAGATGCAGGAATCAAAGTGATTGTTTCGCCTGAGAATGGTTTGAATCTGAGTAATGACAAAGGCAAATTACATAATTGGGCCGCCGAAATTGACATTCCGATTCCTGAAGGTGGTGTTTGTGCCAATAAGCTTGAATTTGAACGTTTAGCCAACGACTTATTAAGTAGGCATGAGTATTTATTCTTTAAACCTACTGTAGGAAACGGATCTCGGGGTATAGGTTTGATTGCAAAAAACGTAAAGTCAAATATGTCCAATGGAAAGCCAGAGCTGATGCCTTTACTGCTATCGGAATGGACCCTAAGACTCCCCGACCAATTTGATACACCATTATTATTGACGCAGTTTCTTCCCGGAAAAGAGTACTCGGTCGATGCTTTTGTTTGGCCCGGTAATGAAACCATCATTATTCCAAGAAGTCGTGATAAAATGGTTTCTGGGATAAGCGTTTCAGGTGAATTTGAAAAGAACGAAAACCTAATATCCCAAACGCACAAATTGTTAAAATCTTTAGATCTCCTGGGACCTATAGGTATACAATGGCGTAATGATGAAAATGGCATCGCTCATCTATTGGAGATAAATCCAAGGTTACAGGGAACAACATCCGCATTGCGACATGCAGGCATAAATGTTCCACTTCTCGCAATAAATAGAGCCTTGAATATGGAATATAATACTTCAGTAAATATTCATTGGAATCGAGGTTTTACGCGTTACTGGCAAGACGTTTTTTTATAGTTTTTATGAATTTAGTGCTTCGTAACGTTTTTTGTATTTATCTTCGCAACAACTATGAGCAACGAAAAACGCAATACCAAGAAATATTGGGCTCTTTGCATTGTAAGTGGAATCGCATTGACCTATTTCACCATTTTTTTACCTGAAGCTTTTTGGCTCGGTTTACCTACCTTTTTTGGGGGTATGGCGATGGCCATGGATTGGGTTTAATAAACTGAAATCCTTAATTTTACATACTTTCGCTTTCGGGCGGTTTAAAAACTATTGTTATGGCAAATTCAATTTGGTTTGATTTCGAAAAAGACGTTCAAGAACTTCATGAGCAATTAAAGAAAGCCCAAGAAACTCACGAACAGGGTAAATTGGATATGTCTGATATGATTCAGACAATCGAATCGAAAATCAAAGAAGCACAAAAATCGGTATACAGTAATTTAACGGGTTGGCAGAAAGTTCAAATCAGCCGTCACCCAGAAAGGCCGTATACCTTAGATTATATTGAACATATATGTACCGATTTCGTAGAATTATTTGGCGATCGCCAAATTCGTGACGATAAAGCAATTGTAGGTGGATTTGCCAAAATTGATGGCAAACCCGTTATGATTATCGGGCAACAGAAAGGTCGAAATACCAAACAACGCCAAATGCGTAATTTTGGTATGCCCAATCCAGAGGGATATCGTAAGGCATTGAGGTTGATGAAACTCGCGGAGAAATTTGATGTTCCCGTTGTGACATTGATTGACACTCCAGGTGCAAGTCCAGGTCTTGAAGCTGAAGAAAGAGGTCAAGGCGAAGCAATTGCCCGCAATTTATTGGAAATGTCCGTGTTGGAAGTTCCAATTGTTTGTATCGTAATTGGGGAAGGCGCAAGCGGCGGTGCTTTAGGAATCGGAGTCGGCGATAAAGTACTTATGATGGAATACACGTGGTATTCCGTAATCAGTCCTGAAAGCTGTTCCAGTATTTTATGGCGCACTTGGGATAAAAAAGAATTGGCAGCAGATGCATTGAAACTTTCTTCAAGCGATATGATGCAAAATAACTTAGTTGATGGCGTAATCAAAGAACCTATTGGCGGAGCCCATCATAATCCTGAGGAAGCATATAGTGCGGTTAAAGCAGCCATCAAAAGAGAATTGAAAACGTTGCGCGAGTTGGATAAAGATGTTTTAGTAGCGCAGAGAATTGATAAGTTTTCACAAATGGGCGTAGTTGTTGAGCCCGAAATAGGGGCATAATGCGTTCCGAAATTTGTGAATTATTGGATATTCAGTACCCCATTATTCAGGGGGGAATGATTTGGTGCTCCGGATGGGAGTTAGCCTCTGCAGTTAGTAATGCAGGTGGACTAGGTGTCATTGGTTCCGGTAGTATGTATCCCGAAATTCTCAAGGAACAAATCCAAAAATGTAAATTAGCCACAAACAAACCGTTTGCGGTTAACGTTCCATTGCTCTACCCCGATATCGATACTCATATTTCCATCATCATTGAGGAAAAAGTACCTGTAGTTATAACATCCGCTGGAAATCCAAATACCTATACAAAACACCTAAAAGAAAAGGGCATAAAGGTGATGCATGTGATAGCGAACGTCAAGTTTGCCCAGAAAGCAGAAGCAGCAGGTGTTGACGCTGTAATTGCGGAAGGTTTTGAAGCCGGCGGCCACAACGGTCGGGAAGAAACCACAACCCTTTGTCTGGTACCATTAGTTAAATCGAAAGTACATATTCCTGTAATTGCAGCAGGAGGAATTGCCAACGGCGCAGCAATGGCTGCCGTTTTGTGTTTAGGCGCGGATGGGGTTCAGATGGGAAGCCGTTTTGCTGCCACCCAAGAAAGCAGCGCCCATCCTCAATTCAAACAAGAAATTGTCAAAGCAGGTGATGGGGCTACGGCTTTAACTCTCAAGGAAATTACCCCAGTTCGATTGATAAAGAATGATTTTTACAATCAGGTACAAAAAGCCTATGAGCAAGGACTAGACACGGATGGATTACGTGAATTATTAGGTCGTGGTCGTGCTAAAAAAGGCATGTTTGAAGGAGATTTACAAGAGGGAGAATTGGAAATAGGTCAAGTAAGTGCTCAAATTGATGAAATTTTAACGGCCAAAGAGGTGGTTGATGCAACTATGAAAGAATGTTTAAAGGTGTTGCATAAAACCAATAGTGCGTATAATTTTGAGTGATTATGGAAGAACAAGAGCTACGGTGGAAGGTTATTTATGTTGCGAGCAGGCAGGAGAAGAAAGTTTCGTCCTATCTTCAGAAGGCCGGTGTTACCCACTATTTGCCCTTGTATAAAAGTTTGCGCTTTTGGAAAGACAGAAAAAAATGGGTTGAAATGCCTCTTTTTAATGGTTATTTGTTTGTCTTTCCCAATGAAATTGAACGAGATATCGTTTTACAAACTCCCGGTGTTGTGAAGTTTATTCGCTACAATCAGAAAGATGCTGTAGTTCCTGAAAAACAAATTTCCCTGATTCGTGAGTTTGTAGAATTGGGTTACAACATTAGTGAGGTAAATAAAGACGAGCGTTTCGAAGTGGGTGACATCGCAGAAGTATTAGATGGCCCATTGAAAGGAAGAGAGGCGGAAATTTATAAATCTGGAGACGATAATTTCATTCTTGTATCTATTGAGGCCTTAAATCAATCTGTAAAGGTTAAATTGCCGAAGGAAATTTTAAAAATCCGTAAACGTAAATCGGAAATGGAGGAAATAGTACCCTTATGGTAGGAAATACAATACTGTTATTATCACCGCATACAGATGATGGTGAGCTAGGTTGTGGAGCCAGTGTTTCAAAATTCATTGAACAGGGGAAACGCGTAATTTATGTGGCATTTAGCGCTTGTGAACAGAGTGTTTTACCTCAGTTTCCTAAAGACATACTGATTCAAGAAGTCACTCAAGCAACGGCAGAATTGGGAATCAAACCGGAAGATTTAATTTTAAAGCGTTTTGAAGTTAGAACCTTCAATTACCACCGTCAAGAAATTCTTGATATATTGATTCAATTAAGGGAAACCTATAAGCCGGATACCGTATTAATTCCTTCGGTGAACGATATCCATCAAGATCATAAAACCATTGCTGAAGAAGCGCTCAGAGCGTTCAAATTTGTTAATATTTTCAGTTATGAATTGCCTTGGAATAATTTGAATTTTCAAACTTGTGCTTTTGAAGTAGTTTACGAAAATCACGTACAGCGTAAAGTGAATGCTTTGAAAAAATATCAAAGTCAAGCACACAGACCCTATGCCAATGAAGAATTCTTAAGATCGCAGTTGCGAATGAGAGGTGTTCAGGTCGCCCGTCATTACGCCGAAGTATTTGAAGCGGTGCGTTTGGTAATGGATTGATTGGGGGGTAATTTTTTAAGGAATTTCACGCAATTCGTTTTAAATTCGCTTCGATGCAGTGGATTCAACAATTGATATTCTTGTTGTGCTTGGCAACAGGGATTGAATTTTTTCGCAGAAGCGTACTACAAATTCGCCGAAACATTCAACTGGGTAGAGACGTTGATTTGAACGACCGTCCTAAAGAACGAATTAAACAAACCTTATTAGTAGCATTGGGTCAAAGCAAGATGGTGCGCAGACCTGTAGCGGGTTTCTTCCATATTTTAATTTACGTTGGATTTGTACTCATCAATATCGAAGTACTCGAAATTTTAATTGATGGTTTGTTCGGAACCCACCGCGTTTTTGCTAGCCCCCTAGGAGGGATTTATAACACCGCTATTGCCTTTTTTGAATGGTTGGCATTAGGTGTATTAATTGCTTGTGTGGTCTTTTTATTTAGACGTTATGTCCAGAAGATTCCTCGTTTTACCATGCGTGAAATGAAAGGTTGGCCAACGAAAGATGCTACCATCATTCTTTTTGTTGAGATTGTTTTAATGGGAGCCTTGTTGCAAATGAATGCAGCAGAGCAAGTACTGCAATCAAGAGGAGAAATGGCTGCACATGGTTCTTTTCCTGTAAGTTCTTGGTTTGTGCCTGTTTATTCAGGATTGTCAAGCACGACATTACACCTTTTAGAGCGATCGTTTTGGTGGTTCCACTTTGTGGGAATTTTACTTTTCTTGAATTACCTACCATTCTCTAAGCACTGGCATATTATTATGGCTTTCCCGAATGTTTATTATTCTTCTCTTAAACCAAAAGGAGAATTCACCAATATGGAGTCGGTTACCACAGAGGTTAAACTTATGATGGATCCCTCTGGGGCAGTTCCAGAAGGTTATGAACCGCCAGCCGGTTTTGGTGCGAAAGATGTAAACGATTTAAGTTGGAAAAACTTGATGGATGCCTATACCTGCACGGAATGTGGTCGTTGTAGCAGCGTTTGTCCGGCCAATATTACGGGAAAACTATTAAGTCCTCGAAAGGTCATGATGGACACTAGAGATCGTTTGGAGGAAGTGGGTAAAGCCATAAATGCTTCTGAAACAAAGGAAATGCCCCAAGACGACAAAAACCTTCATTCGTATATTTCTTCTGAAGAGCTTTGGGCATGCACCACCTGTAATGCCTGTGCCGATGCCTGTCCTGTTAATATCAACCCCGTTGATATCATCATGCAAATGCGTCAATATTTGGTAATGGAACAGAGTGCTGCTCCGTCTGAACTGAACGGAATGTTCACCAATATGGAAAACAATGGAGCCCCATGGCAATTCAATCAAAACGACAAAGGTGCTTGGGCTAAAGGCGATTCATAAGCCTATAACATACCCGTTTTATTACCTATCTTTGTAAGAATTATGAACGTTGTATTGAACACACTGCTATTTTTAGGTTCTGTAGGTCCTAGTGAGCTGATCATCATTGCTTTAATTGTTTTGTTGTTGTTTGGAGGAAAAAAGATTCCGGAGTTGATGCGTGGAATGGGAAAAGGTATCCGCGAATTTAACAGTGCAAAAGACGGCATGCGCGAAGAAATTCGCAAAGGAATGAATGACGACGACGATACTTCATCTAGCAGTAAAGAAAATTGAAAGCGTATCGCCGAATAATCGATATTCAGGCTGATTTACTCGCAGGTAATACTACTTGTGAGCAATTGGTTTTGCACTACCTCAATCAAATTAATGAGAAGCAACATTTGAACGCTTTTCTCGAAGTTTGGGAGGAAGAAGCATTAGAAAAGGCGCGACAAATAGACACTAAAATTGCTGCTGGCAATTTGGGGAAATTGGCCGGTGCGGTAATTGCTCTGAAAGACAATATGAGTTTCAAAGGGCATAAGGTTAGTGCTTCTTCTAAAATTTTAGAAGGCTTTGAAGCTTTATATACCGCGACAGCCTTAGAGAGGTTGGAAGCAGAAGATGCTATTTTTATTGGCCGCACCAATTGCGATGAATTTGCAATGGGTGCTTCTAATGAAAACAGTGCCTATGGTGCAGTGAAAAATCCATTTGATGAATCTAGAGTTCCAGGAGGTAGTAGTGGAGGCAGTGCCGTAGCTGTTGCTGCGAATATGTGCCATTGCTCTCTAGGTTCAGATACAGGTGGGTCTATCAGACAACCAGCGGCCTTTAATGGAATTTATGGATTAAAACCAACTTATGGTCGAATTTCTCGTTGGGGACTTTTGGCTTATGCCTCAAGCTTTGATCAGATTGGTCCGTTCGCCCATAGTCTGGAGGATATTGCATTGCTTACCCAAATTATGTCGGGTAAAGATGCTCACGATGCTACTGCCATACAAGAACCTTCCTTGAATTCTTGGGAGAGTTCATCAAAGGAAAAACAAAGATTTGCGGTTATGAAACAGGCCGTTGAACATCCCGGTTTGGATGAAGAAGTTCGTGCCTCTTTCAATGCGTTATTATCAAAGTTAGAATCTCAAGGACATATAATTGAGTGGGTTGATTTTCCATTATTGGATCAAATGGTACCTGCTTATTATGTGTTAACAACGGCAGAAGCAAGTAGTAATTTATCGCGTTATTCAGGCATGATGTATGGGTATCGCAGTAATAATGCCAGTGACTTGGAAAGTACCTATACTTTATCCAGAACGGAGGGCTTTGGTCCCGAAGTAAAACGAAGAATCATGTTAGGAACCTTTGTTTTATCTAGCGATCAATACGATGCCTATTACGAGCAAGCACTTAAGGTTAGACGAGTAATTCAGAATCAAACCGATGAAATTTTATCTCGTAACGATGCCATGTTATTGCCAACTACCAGCACTCCTGCGTTCAAGTTAGGAGAAAAAAGTAAGGATCCTGTAAGTATGTATTTGGCTGATTTGTTTACCGTTCAGGCTAATTTGGCTGGAAATCCGGCAATATCGATACCTGCAGGATTTACACAGGGCGGTTTGCCTATAGGTGTTCAATTAATGACACCTAGAAAATCAGAAATTGATTTGTACGACTTGTCGAAATTGATCGAAAGGACACTTTCTTAATGACGGTTTTGAATCGCATATTTTTTGGAATTCTGCTTGTAGGCACGAGTTTTACTTCCCCACTTTTGGCAACAGATACGGCCTCAATTTCCAAATTATTGGATAAATACGAATCGAGAGGCTTACCTCGATTTAGAGTTCCAGAATTGTACCAAGAAATTTCCGAGCGTTTGGAAAATCATAATGGTACTACAGGTATTCTAGCAAGTCGTTATTTGCGTTATCAAGAACTGATTGAAACAGAAAGACGCAAACAAAAATTACCTTGGTTTGTCGGTTTTTTACCTGCTGCAAATACGGGTTTTGAGCCTCGTTTTAGAAATGAATCTGGTTTTGCCGGAATGTGGCCTATACCCTATTTAATGGGTAAAAAATATGGACTTATACAAACGGCTTTGTACGATGAGCGACACGACCCGGAAAAGTCTACCGAAGCGGCTTGTCTTTATCTGGCAGATTTGCAAATCATTTACCGCGATTGGTTGATGGGGATTACGGCGTTTAGCGTAGGGCCTGCCCGTTTTAATCAGGTTATTCACGGAAATAAAACACTGGAATTCGATTCCTTGTTTTATGCATTAGAACCGGAAGAACGTATCCCTGTGATTCAATTATTGGCTACTGCGGTTGCGGTTTCTGAATGGATAGAATTGGAAAGTAATATTCCAGCAATCAATAATGTAACATTGACAAAAGCGGATGGAATTACACAGCCAATACCATTTTCTTTGTTTGATGAGAAATTTGGAATAGGCATTGCCCAAATGCGCGAGTACAATCCAGGGTTAAGAACGGATTTGATTCCATATATGGGTAAGATTTTCAATTTCAATTTGCCTAATGCAATTGAGGATCGCTATAAGGGAGCCAGAGATTCTATTTCGGTATGGTTAAATGGCGCGCCACAAATGGAGCTGACGTTTGACACCTTAACTCAGGTATTTGATGGAGATACGGTGGTCATAATTGAAACAGAACAAGTGGCTGAGCCACCAAAACTCATAGAAGAAAGAGACGAGAAGGTCTGGGTATACTATAAAATTAAGCGTGGGGATGCCTTATATACCATTACGGATATTTTTGATTGCACGGTTGGGGAAATAAGGCGTTGGAACAATCTCAATTCTAAAATGTTCTTGATTGCAGGAAAACGTTTGAAGTTTTATGTGCCTGCTTCGAAAAAGAGTTATTACCAGCAGATAGATAAAATGTCATTGGCTCAAAAACGAGAGCGTGCTAAATCTGATGATTAATATTCCAAAGTTTATTTTAGCTATTCTATCATTATGGGTGTTATACCCTGAGTTGATTGCGCAGAATATAACGGTTCAATCAAGGGTTTCTGATAAGTCTCTTAAGGTTGAAAACGTTAAAACATCCAAGCGCGTAATCATAGACGGTAACTTAGACGATTCCATTTGGTTAAATACGACTTTTTATGGCGGTTTTCAACAGTATTACCCTTATGATACCTCGTTATCAATCAGCAAAACCAGATTCAGTTTATGTCATGACGATCGCTTTTTATACGCTGCGATGATTTGTGACAATAGAAATCCAGATAAGCCCTTTGTGGTTAATAATCTAAAACGTGATTTTTCCGTAACATCTCACGATGCGGTAGTACTGAGTCTGTCACCCTTTTTAGATGGTCAAAATGGATTTTCTTTTGGCGTTACCCCTTATAATGCACAACGTGAGGGAGCTATCGAAAATGGTGGAGTTTTTGGTGTTAGTACTGCATGGGATCAAGTATGGTATTCCGAGACCCAAATAACGGATTCGTTCTGGTATGCGGAAATGGCTATTCCCTTAGCGAGTATTCGATTTGTGCCAAATGCAAAAAATTGGGGCGTTAATGTTTCGCGGATAGACTTGAAGAATAATGAGATTTCGAACTTTCATAAAGTGCCTAGGAATTTTAATTTTAGTACACTTGTGTTTGCAGACACCTTGGTTTGGAAGCAGCCCTTAACGAAAAAGTTCTTCAATGGAGTATGGGTGCCATACATCAGTAATAATTTCATTCAAGAACGCGCAGGAGATAAAATTTCGCAATTACCTCGAATTGGATTTGATGCAAAATTGGCCCTTACACAAAGTTTGAATTTAGACGCAACTCTTAATCCGGACTTCGCACAAGTTGATGTGGACCAACAACAGGTGAATCTTACACGTTTTTCTTTGTTTTTTCCTGAGAGAAGGCAGTTTTTTATTGAGAATAGCGACCTTTTTGCCAATTTCGGATTCCGTCAGATACGCCCATTTTTCTCTCGACGCATTGGTTTAGCGCCAGATAGAACAAATATTCCCATTCAATATGGTCTGAGAGTTTCGGGCAAATATGGCAATAACTTACGCCTTGGCTTGATGAATGTTAGCACCGAAGCCAGGGGCTTGGGAGCTGTTTCAAACATTAATTACAGTGTTTTGGCTCTTCAAAAGAAAGTTTTAGAAGCTTCGAATATTGGCTTTATTGCGGTTCATGATGAGCGTTTAGGAGGGAAAGAAAGAGATTTCAATACTGTACTTGGCACCGAGTTTAATTTATTAACCACAGATAATAGATTGGCGGGAAAAGCTTTTATTCAAAAGTCGATTTATCCTGGTTTGAATGCAAACCGAGGGTTTGCACATGCCACCTGGTTGATGTATAAAACATTAGAATGGAATATCATGTGGAATCACGAATATGTGAGCCGCATGTTCAATGCTAGAAATGGATTCGTTCCAAGGGTGGATAATTATGACCCTTCAACGGGGAAAGTTGTTAAATGGGACTATTGGAGTTTGGAACCAATGATCAAGCGGATATTTTATCCAACCAATCAGTACATAAACGATGTTTCTTTTGATCTTTATAATTCTTCTTACTACGATAGTACTTGGGTTCCAACCGAGTCGTATACCAATTTGAAAAGTGAGTTGAATTTTCAAAACAGCACTTCGATATCGATTCTTGCCTACCACCAATACTTCCGTTTGTTCCTGCCTTTTGCGCCGGTAAACCTACCTGGAGGTGGGTTTTTAACGGGCATTCACAATATGTATGGCTTTAAAACATCGGTTTCTTCAAATAATCGGAAACCATTGACATTGAGTGGATCTGTGGATATGGGTTCTTATTTCATTGGGAATAAGCAAGAGTATTTGGCTGACATTTCATGGCGGGTTCCCGGATTGGGGTCAAGACGCATTCCTCGTTTATACCTTAGTGGAAACTTAAGGCATATCAATATCAATTTTGGAGATAGCGGTACGTATCAGATTGATCTTATAGGACTAAAGGCAGATTATAGTTTTTCAACAACAACGTATTTGATAGGTTATTGGCAATTGAACGCCCAAAACAAACTTATGAATGTGAACATACGTTTCCAATGGCGTTACCGTCCGATGAGCGATATATTCATTGTTTTTGCTCAAAACTGGGACCGTACCTCCCTTATGTTAAAGCCCCAGTCTGAAACATGGGGCTTTGCAGGTCGTTCGTTGGCGGTTAAAATGGCCTATTGGTTCTAATAACCATCACCATCAAGAAGGTTTCCTATACCTCCAAGAATACTTCCTTCTCCTTTGCGATTCCCTCCGGGTTGTGCGTAAGATAGTATACGGCTTGCTAATCGGCTTACCGGTAAACTTTGCATCCAAACCTTTCCAGGACCTGTTAATACAGCAAAGAAGAGTCCTTCACCACCAAAAATGGCATTTTTTACACCTTTTACGAATTGAATATCATAATCTACGGATCCGGTGAATCCTACAATACAACCGGTATCAACCCGAAAACTTTCTCCAGCTTGTAATTCTTTTTCAATTATATAACCTCCTGCGTGCATAAAAGCCATACCATCGCCCTCGAGTTTTTCCATGATGAACCCTTCTCCTCCGAAAAGTCCAGTACCGAGCTTTCTTTGAAATTCTATTCCAACACTAACGCCTTTTGCAGCGCATAAAAAAGCATCTTTTTGACAAATGATTTTACCTCCTAAATGCGCAAGATTCAGTGGTACAATTTTTCCGGCGTATGGTGCAGCAAAACTTACCCTTTTTTTACCATGTCCCAAATTGGTAAAGGCGGTCATGAATAGGCTTTCTCCTACCAATAAACGTTTACCTGCGCCTAGAATTTTTCCCAATAGGCCCGAATTGGTTTGAGAACCATCGCCGAAAATGGTTTGCATTTCAATGCCATTATCCATGTACATGAAACTACCGGCTTCTGCAATGACGGTTTCCTGTGGGTCAAGTTCTATCTCCACACATTGCATTTCCTCACCGTGGAGGAAATAATCGATTTCGTGATTTTGAATCATAATTCGAATATAGAAATAAGTTTCCCTAGGATTCGCATAAAACGACCAAGGTTATTTCTATATCGAAAAAGATAATGTGCGCCGTTTAACGTATCGTTATGGCTGAAATATTAGGCGATTAACCTTTGAATTTTTCTTTGATTTTTAGAATTGAAAAATCAGATTTTTCGGCAATTATGGTGTTTTTTAAGCGGCCTAGACCGGTAATTTCCATTTCTACCACGTCACCTTCTTTTAGCCATTGGGGCGTATAATTGGGGTCATTGAACAAACCCGTACCGTTTAATTCTAAGAAACAACCTGTTCCCACTGTACCGGAACCAATAACATCTCCAGGAAGAATATCAGCGCCGTAAGAACAACGCTCAATAATTTCTGCAAAGGTCCAGTCCATATCGCCCATATTACCATGGCTTACCTGAATTCCATTCACCCAGCAACGCATTTCCAAACTGAAATTATTTCCTGTATGTCCGGCTTTTGCTTTAGACACGAAAGGTGACAATTCATCGGGAGTTACCATCCAAGGTCCAATAACCGTTGAAAAATCTTTTCCTTTAGCAGGACCAAGGTTCAAAAGCATTTCTTCCATTTGCAAGGTGCGCGCACTCATATCGTTCATGATGGTATAACCGGCAATGTATTGATCTGCGTCTGCCGCACTTACGTTACGTCCTTTTTTACCTAAAACCACAGCAGCTTCAAGTTCAAAATCCAATTTTTGAAAATGATCGGGCATGCATTTAATTTCGCCAGGACCTTGTACGGCATTATGGTTGGTGAAATAGAAAATGGGATAATGGTCGAATTCTTCTATCATAGGAACTTTACGGTTCCTGCGAGCTGCCGCAACGTGTTGACGGAAGGCGTAACCGTCGCGGCAACTTGTTGGGTTGGGAACGGGGGCTAAAAACTCAACTTCTAATATCGGACAACGTAAATTGCTATGTTGTCCGTCAAGTATTTCATTTTGAATTTTAAGTGCTTTTGGGGTTACTTCATCCCAAATTTGAAGCATTTCAAGCATGGTTTTTGGAATGCTTGAATCGATATCATTAAGGTTGTAAACGGCATCTTCTGCTACGATTCCGGCTTGTTCTCTATTGTTATAACGAAACGTGGTAAACTTCATAGTAACAAAAATACGCAATCGGGTCGGTAACTGCGATATTTTACTTGTTTGGTTAAGGAAAGCAAGTGAACTTTGAGGGAACGTATGAGCCATAATAAACGAATACTTATTACGGGAAGTAATGGTCTCTTAGGTCAGAAACTGAGTGATGCCTATTTAACTAAATCTAATGTGATTTGGATGGCTACAGGTAAAGGAGCCAATCGACATCCTCAAAAAGACAAAATGGAATACGCGCAAATGGATATTTGCAACCCAGAAGAAGTAAACAAGGTTTTGGAATCGTTTCAACCGGACGTAGTCATTCATACAGCAGCGATGACTCAAGTGGATGATTGTGAGTTTGAAAAGGAATCTTGTGTGGCTTTGAATATCGATGCCGTTGCCCATTTAGCCAAGAAAAGTGCCGAGATGAACTTTCGTCTTGTGCATTTGAGTACCGATTTTATTTTCGATGGCACAAAAGAAATGTACACCGAAGACGACGTGCCGAATCCATTGAGTTATTATGGTTGGAGCAAGTTGGAAGCCGAAAAGCGAGTGCAAGAGTTCGCCCAAAATTATGCCATACTTAGGACCGTTTTGGTTTATGGCAAAGTAGCCGATATGAGCAGAAGCAATATCATGCTTTGGGCCTACAATACTCTTAAAGAGGGAAAATCAGCGAAAGTAGTAGACGATCAATTTAGAACACCCACTTTGGCGGAAGATTTGGCAGCGGGTTGTATTTTAGCTGCAGACGCAGACCAAGTTGGAATTTACAATATAGCAGGACCTGAGTTTTTAAGCATTTACGATCTCGTATCGAAAATTGCCAAAATGTACCATTTTTCTATGGAATCAATTGAGAAGGTGAGTTCAGCGAACTTGAATCAACCGGCAAAACGACCACCGATTACGGGTTTGGATATTTCCAAAGCTAAGCGAGACTGGGGCTATGCACCCAAGTCTTTAGAAGAAGGCATACAAACATGTTTAGGATTTTAACAAATGACAGATAATTTTAGAAGTGGATTCGTGAGTATCATTGGGATGCCCAATGCTGGTAAAAGCACGCTTTACAACCATTTATTAGGCGAGGCTTTGGCTATCGTGAATCCAAAGGCCCAAACGACAAGGCATCGAATTTTGGGTGTTAAAAATGGTGAGGGATATCAAATCGTGTATTCCGATACACCAGGGGTTTTGAATAAAACCTCCTATAAGATGCACGATAAAATGATGTTTTTCGTAAACGAATCTATCAAAGACAGCGATGTTTTGATTTTGGTTTTGGATATCCACGGGAAACAATTTTCGGAGGAAATCAAAGCTAAATTTGAGCGTTCTGCCGCTAAAAAAATTGTGGCATTGAACAAAATAGATCTGAGCAATCAGGGCGAATTAGAAGTAAAATTACAAGAAGTTAAAGACACTTTTGAAGCCGATGTTTACTTGCCAATCTCTGCGGAGCACGGTTTCAATACGGTAGAATTGGAGAGTTATATTGAGCAATTTTTACCGGAGCATCCGGCCTATTATCCTGATGATCAGCTAACCGATAAAAGCGAGCGTTTTTTTGTAAATGAAATCGTGCGCAATCAACTCTTAAAATTGTACGATGAAGAAGTTCCTTACGCCTGTGAGGTCAATACCTTAGCGTTTAAAGAATCGGAGAAAATCATTCATATCCATTCAGAGATATTTGTAGAACGCGACTCTCAAAAGCCGATTTTGATTGGTCGAGGTGGATCTAAAATTAAGCAATTGGGAATTGAATCTCGGAAAAACCTAGAAGGATTTTTTGGCAAACAAGTGCATTTGGAGCTACATGTGAAAGTGCGCGAAGATTGGCGCAACGACGACCGAATGTTGCGTTCTTTTGGTTACGAAGGAGATTAATGCGATTGTTTTGGGTGTTTATATCGGGCTGGTTTTTTTCTTCTTGTTCTCAGGGGAAATCACCCCAAAATATGGACATCTCAAAACATGATGGGAAAGCTGAGGATACAATTGTAAAGTCTAGTGCTTCCAAGCCAAAATTGGGTTCCTGCGCATTTCCTTTAATTTCCGATATTATCGAGGGCGTTAATGGTACCTACAGTTGTAATTTTCACAAAAAATCGTACACGTTTTATTTGCAAAATCCGCAAAACAAAAGGGGAAAATTATTGGTGCTTTTGCCGGGTTGGAATTATCCAGTAATGGATTGGAAGTACAAAACCGCGGTGGTTGATTCGGCATTGCAATGGGGATTTCAGGTCCTTTTGTGTGATATGGGTAAGAGTGTTTACATGGACTCTATTTATCCCGAAGCTCGTGAAGATTATAAAAGTTTTGCCACTCGAACTTGGCTTTGGGATTCTGTTTTATCTCCGATATCCAAACAAATTGGAATGGGGAATATGATTTTGATGGGATTGTCTACGGGAGCCAGGGGGGCTATTTTATTGGGTATGGAACACCAAAATGAAGTAGGAGGGGTAATTGCACTGAGCGGCGATTATGTGCCTGTATTAGATACGGCGGATGCTTTAATGCGAAACACTATGGGTCCGTTTTATCAAAGTCCTAAACGTTGGGAAGAAGGGGCCAATAATATTTATAACATTGATGGCCTGCCTAATTTCGTCTTTATCTCACATGGCAAGAAAGACAAAGTCGTTCCCATTCAACATTCAAGATGTCTAAATGAACATCTGGGCTTTTTAAAAACGACCGAAACGTTAATATTCCGAGAAGAACAAGGCGCCCATGATTATCAATTTTGGGGCAAATGGGGCTTGGTAGGTCTTCAAAGTGCTATTAGCGGGCAATAACGAATCGCTTGGCTCTTTTTTCCAAGTCATTGCCAACCTCAACAAAATAGATTCCATTGCTAATTTGGTTTAATGGGATTCTAAATTTTTGATTTGATGTTTGATAAGTTTGTAGTGTTCGCCCTTGTAAATCTAGAATGCGAATGAAACTTAAATCTTGATCATTCGAGATGTTTATTTCCAAATGCTCTTTGGCCGGGTTCGGGTATAGGTTAAACTCGATTCGCTTTATTTTATCCGCTTTATTTTGTTCTTCTTTGAATTCGAAAGGGGCGATTTCCAGTTTTTTATTTGAATATAAGCGGTATTCACCGGGCTCCATGGTAATGCCAAATGTACTGTTTGAGGTAGTGAAACTATCGCCGGTAAAAAGTTCATACCAGGTGCCAGATTCTTGTAAATAAACAGTCGTACTGGTTTGATCTACATTGGTATTCGATAAGGCATGGATTTTATGATCGTCTTTTTGTAACCATGTTTTCTTTACGACTCCGTTTAATTCGGTATTGAAATCGGTTGTATGAAATACATTGTAATCATTGCGCAAATTCATGAATATACTGTAAATCCAGCGCAAATGCGCACGATCTTTATCTTGTAGGTATTCCCACCGCACCGGTTTTTCACCGGTACGTCCGTTGAAGTCAATATTCACGTCGTATCCTAACTCACCAAATTGCCATATCATTTTAGGCCCAGGTACGGTAAAGAATATATTACACGCCATTTCCATGCGTTTGAGCGCTGTGGTTTTGTCTCTGGTGCTGTAGTTGCCCTTTGAATTTCCAAAATTGACGTTTTTATACATCAATCTCTCCTCATCGTGACTTTCCATATACGAAACAACATTCGCATTACTCCAACCGCGGGTTTTGTAATTACTACCCCATGTTAAATCGGAATTATAGCCCATCGTAGCTTCATTGTAATCGTGGTTGGCATTTCCCCAAAGGAAAAAGCCCATGTTGCTCAATTCCTTTTCTTCATCGTTGTCAGCAAAATGCTCCAAAATAAGCATAGCATCTTGGTCGTAATTGCGAATTTGATCGCGAATGCGTTTCCACAAAGCAATGCGCGAAGCATCGTAATTGCCCCAAGCGCCTGTATTGCCTAATGTGTTTTTTTGGGTGAAACCTTTGGATAGGTCAAATCTGAATCCATCAAATTGGAATTCGCTTAACCAATATTTTAAAACGCGATCGGTATAATATTTGGTAGCACTGCTCTCGTGATTGTAATCGTAACCGACATTAAAGTCGTGCTTGGCTTGTTGATTCAACCATGGATTATTCGATGCCGGTTGGTTATTGCTGGCATCCCAGTACATGCGGCAATGACTGCTTTGACCAAATGCATGGTTCAATACCACATCTAAAATAACGGCCATTCCATTTTCGTGGCAAACATCGATGAACTCTTTTAGTTGGTTTTCGTTGCCGTAGTATTTATCTACCGCCATGTGGAATGAAGCATTGTATCCCCATGAATTATTACCTTCAAATTCACTTATGGGCATAAGCTGTACTGCATTTACACCGAGGGATTTTAGATAATTGAGGCTATCGATCAATGTAGTATAATTCCGTGCAGCAATAAAATCGCGAATGTGTAATTCGTAAATATTCAGTTCGGAAGGATTAGAAATCTTGAAACTGGAATTTTGCCAATTATACGCGGTTTTACCCACAGTGAAAACAGAAACAATACCGGTTGTTTTTCCATGCGGATAAGCGGGTAACTTTGGGAAGTTTGTTTTATCAATCCAGCCATCATTCCAAGGGTCTAAAACCAATTCTGAAAAGGGATCTGCTACCTTTATATTGCCATCTATATTATAAATGTAAGCATAAGATTCGCCCTTTTTCAAGCCGTTGATTTGTATCCACCAGCGTGTTCCTTCAGGGGTGCGATTCATTAAATATCCATTCTGAAGCTTCCAAGAATTGAAATCACCTTGAACGTAAACAAATTGTTTGCTCGGGGCATACAGACATAAAATTACGGATGTGTCGCTCAAATAATTTACGCCTTCTTCAATTCCTTGGGGAAGGGAACTGATATTAGGACCGTCAGGGCGTACAACCATATTCAAGGTATCGTAACTGGAGATACCACTTGCGGTCGCTTTGGCTACAAATTGGTAATCACCCGCACTTAATTTACCCAATGCATAACGCAATTGAGTGCCGCTATTTGTATTTATTAGGGTTCCGTTTTGATAAATGGAAATGGTAGAACTTTGGGAAGCTAAAACTTCAATATTCAAACTATCAGAAGTTCTAAATATGCCCGGATCAGAATTAGGAGATTGTATTTTTACTTGAAGGCCAGATTGGGCCAAATCAACAAAAATGTCTTGACCGTCTGATGTTTTACCCTCTTTACTGCCATTGACATTTCTAAAAACAAAAGCCAACCTTTTAACTGTATCCGAAGAGGTTAATCCGTAAAAAGTCTGAATTTTTATGCGTTTTTCATAAATGTTATTGCCTTTATAGGTCATTTTGCGCGGTGCATCATCCGTCCCCCAAACACCTTGAACATTGCGCCAATCGGTTAAACTTGTGCTTTTATTGGTAATAACTCCGGTATGCATATAAACCTCAGTCGGAGATAGATTCATAAGACCTTTACTGCCTTTGGTAGCATCGTAAATGATGGTAACCGAATCGTATTGGGTAGCAAAAACAGGGTCTAAACTAACTTGCGCATTTAAGGTGCTAAAAACTCCCAATGTTAGGAGATAGAATATGGTTTTCATAGGAGATTTTGATAAAAAATTAAGGGCAGTCACAATTAAGCAACCGCCCTTCGAAAATGAAGAAAAAATTGGAAAACGAGATGAGAAAAATTCTAATCTAATCACAATGTTAGCAAATATATTCAACAATAAGTGTAAAAATGACACTTTCATTTGGTTTTTTCACAGATTGCACAAAAATTGCAATACAATGAATAACGGCGTGAAAAATACAAGAACTATTTTGGGATTACTGCTTTTGTTGGCTTCGGGTTATGTGAACGCACAATTATTAAGTTCCAACAAGGGAAAACAATCGCAAATATGTGAACGTATAGACCCTCCAAATTGGTATTGTAAAATGGGTAATGATACCCTTCAAATGTTATTTTATGGAGAAAATTTAGAAGGAGCGGTGGTTAAGTCTTTAACAAAGGGATTTTCTATTGGTCCGAATCGTTCCAAATCCAATTCTTACCTCTTGTGTGATATGTTGCTAAACCGAGAGTTTGTAGGAACTGTAAATTTGGAAATTTCCCAAGGAAAGAGAAAACAGATTTTAAATTATGAGATAGCAACTAAGCCCCAAATAAAGCCAATAAATAAAAAAGATCGATTCACATTGTCACCCAATGATGTGATGTATCTAATCATGCCAGACAGGTTCAAAAACGGGGATCAAAGTAACGATGCCGTTAAGGGTATGTTAGAAGGTTTAGATCAAAAGGATCCTTTTGGCCGCCACGGGGGTGACATCAAAGGCATACATGAGAGCTTATCCTATATCAAGCAAATGGGTTACACATCTGTTTGGATGACACCTTTATGGGAAAACAATCAACCTAAGCAAAGTTATCACGGGTATGCTTGTACCGATCATTATGCTATCGACGCACGATTCGGAAGCCTTGAGGAATATCAAGAATTATGCAAGGATGCGAGAGATTCAGGTATTAAAATGGTAATTGACTTGGTTTATAATCATACGGGCCATAAGCATCCTCTATTTGAAAACCCTGTTGATACCAATTGGTTCCACCATTATTCAGAAAAGAAAATCACCAATTATCGATTGGCAACAATACCCGATCCGTACGCTTTGAACGAAGACCGAAAGCGCATGGAACAAGGCTGGTTTGTAAAAGAAATGCCGGATTGGAATCAATCAAACCCAGATGTTGCTCGTTATTTAATTCAAAATACACTTTGGTGGTTGGCGACAGCCAAATTGGATGGAATACGTGTGGATACCTACCCCTATTCCGAATTGGATTTTTTGAAGAGGCTGAATCATCGATTAAAACTTACGTTTCCGCGCGTTTTCCTTTTTGGTGAAACATGGGAGGTGAATGTAGCCACTCAAGCGGTGTATGCACCCAATATTTTTAGTGTGGACGAAATGGGAAAACCCAATAGCATTACCGATTTTCAAGTGTGTTTTGCCTTACAAAATGGATTGAAAGAAAAATGGAATTGGGATGGAGGTTTGAGTCGATTGTATTACACTTTGGCTTCGGATTATCTATATCTGCATCCCGAGTATTTGGTAACCTTTGTAGACAATCACGATATCGATCGAATCAACGGTCAATATGGAAATGAAAAATGGAAAACTAAAATGTCTTTGGGATTATTGAACATGACGAGGGGCATTCCGTGTGTGTTTTATGGAACGGAATTGCTAATGTCGAAAACAGGATCGCACGGAGACATTCGTGAAGACATGCCAGGATTTAACAGAGCTGATGATCGGAGTGTGTTTCAGATGGAACAACGTTTAGAATCTGAACGAGAAATGATATCTTGGATTTCCTCATTGAATAAACTGCGGACTCAGACCCATACAAAATATTTTAAAGATGGAAAGCGCTTTCAGATGGTGCCAACGGAAGGTATTTATGCGGCGGGAATTAAAGGTCAAAGTTCCGTTTTGCTATATGCGGGAAATCAATCTGAAACAGCACAAAATTTAGATGTAACCGCACTTCAGGATATGAATTTAGACTGGGAGCGTGCACGAATCCTTGTGAATAGTAATACAAATGATAAAGCTGTCTACGATTGGGAATTGAAATCATGGCAACTTCAAGCTCACGGCTTCTATGTTTGGGAAATCCCCATCAAATAATTCAATACCGAAGAAATTTCCTAGTAGAATTTAGTGCGGTAATGTTTTGGTACGGATGAGTTTGCCATCCACTACATAGATCATGCTCAAAGCCGCAATTAACATCATTGTTCCTGCCAAAACCAGAGCGTGTATGGCCTGATTATGGAATACACTAGCTACAATTGGACCTAATATAAGGGCGCTTACAATTTGTGGAATGGTAATGAAGAAGTTGAAAATGCCCATGTAAATTCCGATTTTACCATCGGGTATGCTTCCGGCGAGGATGGCATAAGGCATGGCTAAAATACTTGCCCAAGCCATTCCCACTCCAATCATAGAATAAATCAGCATTTGTGGGTCTGTGATGAAGAACATGGAAAGCAAACCAATACCACCAGCAGTAAGTGAAAATGCATGCGTATTTTTTCTGCCTATTTTTCGAACAATACTGGGTAATAAAAGCGCATAAATAGCGCTAATTCCATTGTATACACCAAATAAAATACCCACCCAATCTCCGGCGTTATCAAAAACCAATTTATCGGCACCTTCGTAACCTTCACCAATAGCGGGCAATCCATAGGCATTTTGTGCTACGGCTTTAGTGGTGTATACCCACATGCAGAATAGCCCAAACCAACTGAAAAATTGCACCAATCCCAATTGCATCATGGTTTTAGGTATGCGTTTGAAATCGCGGAAAATTTCCATTATACCTGCTTGTTCTTCTGTTTTGGGTGCAGCTTCATGGTATTTGGCATATTCTTCAGGGTTGTATTCACGCGCAAAAAGTACGGTTACCATAATACACGAGAAGAAAAACGCAGCTCCAAAATAAAAGGAATAGACTACGTTATCGGGTACAAACCCATGTGGGGCTTGATTACTCACATTGAATATGTGGGTCATGATCCAAGGCAACCAACTACCTAGAACGGCTCCAATTCCAATAAGAAAGGTTTGTATGGAAAAACCCAAAGTCCGCTGTTCGTCGCCAAGATTATCTGCTACCAAAGCTCGAAAGGGCTCCATGGCGATGTTAATAGAGGCATCCATCAGCGCCAGGAAAACCGCTCCAAATAAAAGAGCCGATTTGCCTGCAAACCAAGCGGCACTATTCGGAAGGGATACTATGGCAATACAACAAATAATGGTGCCGGCTAAGAAAAATGGTTTTCTTCGTCCAAGTCGTGTCCAAGTTTTATCACTAAAATAACCGGTTAGCGGTTGAACAATCATTCCGGTTAGAGGTGCAACTAGCCAAAACCAACTTAATTGGTGAATATGAGCTCCAAAATCTTCAAGAATTCGACTTGCATTTCCATTCTGAAGGCCAAATCCAGCTTGAATACCCATAAAGCCGAAGCTCATCCAAATGATTTCTCTTACACTTAGTTTCGGTTTTTTAATTGCCATAACTTTAAACTTAAAGTCGCAAACTAAGGTATTTATTTGTAAGTGTCAATAAAACACTTATTGTAAGAAATTAAATCTGGTGAAATTGACTTTTGTCGAAACGATAGAGTCGGGCGGGCTTGTGCGCAACACCTTGTTGTTTTTCATCGAGAGGGATAATAAACGAAGTGCGTAAAATTTTACGACGGAAATTTCGTTTATCAAAACTGTCATCGAGGATTGCCTCGTATAATTTTTGAAGCTGTGCGAGCGTAAATCTTTCAGGTAATAATTCGTATCCTAAGGGTTCTGAATAGATTTTTACTTTCAGGAAGTCTAAGGCCTTCGTAAAAATATCATTATGGTCAAAAGCCAATTGAGGAACTTCTTTTACTTTAACCCACATTGCTTTTCTCGCAAAGGAACTTGGTGCAACTTTTAAATTCGATTTTTTAACGAGTGACGTATATGCAACAGTAATTACTCTAGCCTCAGGATGGGCACGGATTTTTTTCAACCAATCTTGATCTTTTTGCTTTGTTATACGAGCAGGGTCGCCGAAGGTATACACTTGTTCTAGGAAAATATTCTCCAAACCGGTGAGTTCAAATAATACACGGTTGGCTGCTTGATCTAAATTTTCGTCTTGATAAATCAAGTTTCCTGGTAGAGCAAGAAGGTCGTCTTCTAGCGCCGTTTCTCCGGCCATTCTTTCAATAAGTAAAACCTCTAAATCACTGCCGTCGAAACTAAAAATGGCACAATCGACCGAAACATTGGGGTTAATTTGGGGTTGGTTCATGTGGTTTTGACTTGTCAAAGATAATTCTCAAGTTTGAATCAACCATAATTACCTAATTCTGTTATATTTTGGTTAGTTCTATTTTCGGAATTGTGCAAATGTGTCATAAATACACTAAGTTTGCTCAAATTGTACTTTTTATGATAGTAGTTGCAGAAAGCGGATCTACCAAATGTGATTGGTTGTTAGACGACGGAAACGGCCATATTTACGACACTTTTACTATTGGTTTCAATCCATTTTTTCATACCACCGACGTGGTTTTGGAACATTTAAAGGCGAATGCCGAATTGATGAAATATGCACTTCAAATACAAGAAGTGAATTTTTATGGAGCTGGCTGTTCTAGCGAAGATCGCAATGTTATTATCAAAAAAGCCTTAGAAGCGGTATTTGTAAATGCGAAGTGTTCCGTGGGTCACGATTTAAATGCAGCAGCTTATTCTACCTACACTGGAGAACCTGCGATAACGTGTATTTTAGGAACAGGTAGTAACAGTTGTTATTTCGATGGAAATGAAGTTACAGAAGTTGTGCCCGCTTTGGGATATATTTTAGGTGATGAGGGCAGTGGGTCTTATTTTGGTAAGCGAATTTTATCGGATTACATTTATGAAAGATTGCCCATTGAATTGCAAAAGGATTTTAAAGGGCGTTATCAATTAACCAAGGAAGAAATCTTCTCGAAAGTATACAATCAACGCGATGCAAACGTGTTTTTAGCTTCGTTCATGCGTTTTCTTGTTCCACATAAAGAACACCCGTATTTTTCTGAAATTATCAATAAAGGGTTGCGTCATTTTGCAGAAATTCATATTGCTTGTTATCCGAATTATAGAGAAGTGCCCGTTCATTTTGTGGGATCGGTATCCTATTACTTTCAGGATGTTCTTAACGATATTGCAAACGAAATGGGCTTTAAGGTGGGAAATATCAATAAAAATCCCGTTTCGGCATTATTGGAATACCATAAGAATTTATTAGCAACCACTTGATTTAGCGTTTATGATTGAGGCTGTGATATTCGACCTAGATGGGGTGTTAACGGATACGGCTGTTTACCATTACCAATCTTGGAAGGCAATAGCAGCTAAGTTCAATTATGACCTAACCGAAGAGGATAACGAAAAATTAAAAGGCGTAAGTCGTGCAGACAGCCTGACTCTAATTCTAAAATGGGCAACGGCTCGGGATGAAAAATCGTATCTTTTATGGGATGCATCCATCTCTAACAGTCAAATTTCAGATTTATTGATAGAAAAGAATGAGCATTATTTGAAGCTCATCAATGAATTAAGTGAAAAAGATATTTTGCCTGGTGTAATTGATTTTCTTGAATTACTCAGCCAAAATAATTGTGCATTAGCCGTAGGTAGTAGTTCAAAGAATGCTCGCTTTATATTGGACAAATTAGGATTGACATCCAAATTTTCGGCAATAATAGACGGTAACGGGGTCAAGAATACAAAACCAGATCCAGAAGTGTTTTTAAATGCCGCTGCTGAATTAAAGGTAAACCCTAAAAACTGTTTGGTCATAGAGGATGCTCCTTCAGGAATTAAGGCGGCAAAGGCAGCAGGAATGAAGGTAATTGGAATAGGAAAAGATTTGTTGGAAGCAGATTGTTGTTTACCAAATCTTGAGGGTATTACCTGGTCTCAAATACAAGACATTTAATTTCTTTTTATGAAAGATTATATCAAAATACATCCATGGCAGATTGTGGAAGAGGGATTCCATCGCGACAATGCCAAGGTTTCAGAAAGTATTTTTAGTATTGGAAATGGCCGAATGGGTCAACGCGCCAACTTTGAAGAATACTACAGTGGAGAAAGTTTGCAAGGTTCCTATTTGGCCGGAGTATACTATCCCGATAAAACAAGAGTTGGGTGGTGGAAGAATGGATATCCTGAATATTTTGCCAAGGTCCTGAATTCGGTAAGCTGGAATCAGATTCATGTCACCATTGATGGAGAATTGATCGACTTGAACAAAATGGAGCCTGCTCATTTTAAGCGTGTTCTAGATATGGAAAATGGTGTTTTATTGCGTTCTTACCGCATCAAAACATCAAAAGGAGTGGAGGTTGATTTCGAGTGGAAGCGTTTTGTAAGTATGACAAGAAAGAATATTGG
>ERZ807291.690-NODE-690-length-57351-cov-8.171879_pt1 | contig 57351 bp, 48 predicted proteins | sample MGYA00521257_ERZ807291 | MGnify/ENA primary metagenome ERZ807291 (study PRJEB31413, sample SAMN03169783) | marine metagenome | biome: Marine; feature: Water; material: Subsurface seawater | place: North Sea | collected 2011-04-28 | depth 1 m m ... | reverse complement strand
CCTGTGACCTACTGGGTGTAAACCAGTCGCTCTAACCAACTGAGCTAGCCGTCCGATTAAAATAGTAAATCGCATTACGATAATAACCTACGGGAATCTGGCAAGCGTGAATCATTCAACTTGCCTTACTTGTACCCGAATTTTCTTGGGTCCTAATTTGGGAACCGGTAATGATTTCCTTGATGGGGAACCCACTTGAGGGCGCGACTTAACCGCCGGGGGCTTCACTTCGGGCTTGCTAACAGGAAGGTTAATTGAAGCTGATTTCGTCGATACTTTCCGGGGTCCAACCCTGTAAGATGTGGGTAAGGAAGGAAGGCCACTACTCCTAGGAACCTGAGTGGCATCCGTTCGTAAGCCTCCTATCTCCGAACCAGCACGCTGGACCGGAAACCCAGGTTCAGCCGAAACACCTTTTCGTAATTGGAAACGGTTAATGTCTCGGAGAGAAAGGTTGTTTACTTTCTCCATCCATTCATCCATACGCTGATTAAGCTTAGCATAATAAGCATCCCGAAACTCAACTGTGGATGTAGAAGTGTAACGGTTTTCGTGCTGTAAACCTTTGGCCAAATCTTCTGTCCCTCGAACTTTACCCATTACATGAACAGGTTTATTTTCGACTTTTCTGTGAGGTACTCTTTTTTTGATTAATCCCTGAATGTCGTTTGTGGTGAACCTTTTGCCACCAAAAGGAGAAAATTTACTGGGCCATTCTTCAATCTTTATGCGCCGTGAATAGGCTTCAGAAAGCCTTGGTGTAGAAAAGAATCTTCCGGATAACTTGCTTAGCTTTCCATCAATAAATGTGAGCCTTTGCTTGAAGTCGTTGGCTTTCTGTTGAGCAGATACGAAAGCAGTAAAAAATAAACTCACAGCTACCAGGTGAAAGGATAGCCTCGACAATCTGCTGATCTGCATAAATAAAAAAATATGTTTTTTACATCAACTGGCAAGCGAATGAAGCATATATCATGAAAACCTACCTCTCACTTCTCGAACATGTATTAGAACATGGCGTTATACGCGATGACCGGACAGGGACAGGCACTCGATCAGTTTTTGGTCACCAGGCCAGGTTCCAACTGGACAAAAGCTTTCCCTTGCTCACCACCAAAAAACTACATTTACGTTCGATCATTTATGAGCTCCTCTGGTTTCTTAACGGGGATACCAATGTGCAATACTTACAAGACAATGGAGTTAGTATTTGGGATGAATGGGCGGACAAGGAAGGCAATCTCGGTCGGGTTTACGGAGCCCAATGGAGATCATGGCAAAAACCAGATGGTGGTCAGGTCGACCAAATCAATCAGGTTATTGATTCGATCAAAAACAACCCAGATGGCCGCAGGCACCTGGTCTGTGCCTGGAATCCAGGTGAAATAGAGCAGATGGCTCTTCCTCCCTGCCATGCCTTGTTCCAGTTTTATGTAGCAAATGGGAAACTAAGCTGCCAGCTTTACCAAAGAAGTGCCGATCTGTTTTTAGGAGTCCCCTTTAATATCGCCTCCTATGCCATTCTTACGATGATGATTGCTAAAATTTGTAATCTACAGCCGTTTGAATTTGTTCACACATTTGGGGACCTGCATCTGTACTCCAACCATATCGAGCAGGCCAAGCTCCAATTGTCCAGAGAACCCCGGCCAGCACCGGTCATGAAAATTCACGGAAATCAATCATCCATTACTGACTTCAAATTTGAAGATTTTGAATTAATCGACTACAACCCCCACCCAAGCATCAAGGCACCCATCGCTGTATGAATTCACTTTTTCCCTACAAAGCCATCGTAGCCGTTTCACAAAATGGAGTGATTGGTAAAAATGGAGACCTACCCTGGAAACTACCTGGCGATCTTAAGTGGTTCAAAAAAATAACCATGGGGCATACTGTCCTCATGGGAAGAAAAACCTGGGAGTCGCTCCCCTTCGCCCTACCCGGAAGAAGAAATTGGGTCCTTAGCAGAAATGCAGAATCTCAAAAAGGGATGGAGGTTTTACGGTCAAGCGATGAAATAGCAGATAAATTAGAGCCAGATGAACAAATATTTATAATTGGTGGAGGAGAAATTTATTCGCAATACCTCCCCAACTGTGGTGAAGTTTATATCACTGAGGTACGGCAAACCATCCAGGATGGTGATGCCTTTTTCCCTGCGTACAAAACCGACTTTACCGCAGTGGAAACTCTTGATGAAAATGAGGACTTTATCTTACGGAGATGGAGTCGGAAAAATCAGTAATAAGGTCGGAGCAGCAGATATACCAGGGGGCCTGTTATGGCAACATAGAGCCAGACCGGAAAAACCCACCTTGTCACCTTCTTATGCTTGTCGAATTGGTTGGTGATCGCGTAAGTAAGAGCCAAAAGGATAAAGGGGAAACTCACCGCTGCCAGCACAATATGTGTCAGCAAAATGAAAAGGTAAAAAAGGCGAAAACTCCCGGCAACTTCCTTCTCAGATTCACTAAGGATGCCGTTACCATCACTATCCCCGTATATGGTAGCGGGTGTGGTGAAGTGGTAAGTTACATAAGAAAGTAGAAAAACAAAGGAACATACCACCGCAAAGTGTATCATTTGCCGGTGCAAATTTACCTTCCCTTTTTTGATCGCCCAAATGGCACCCACAAGAAAAAAGGCAGCCAAAGTGTTTAAGAAAGCATGCAGGGCAGGTAATGCACTCAAATCAACACCTTCAGGAATCTGAATCTTTACCGAACGCATAAGAGCAACGAGCCCGAGTACAGCCACGGTCAAAATCCAAACCAAGACAGTCAACTTTTTGGATAGGGCAAGATTTACCTCCTTCTTTCTGTAATTTGCAATTTCGCTCATAGTTTAAGTTACTTCTCAGGAATCTACCACAATGTCGAATGGGATAAAAGTTTCATCTTTTTCGTTCTCGATACGAAGTTGTGCCCACAACCTGTAAACTCCCTTTTGAGGTGGGACAAAGCTGAAAGTCAAAGGTCCGGAATAAACATCATTGATCGCTTTGGGGAGAGTATCTTCGGTGGGGTGCAAATGGGCAAAGCCCTTGAGTTCAGGGTCAAAAGCAACCAAATGAGCAAAGGCTCCCATCACCGGGGTAAGCCGAACAAGAGTACCGGATTGATCAACGGCCTGAAGCTCTAAACTAATCTCCTCCCCGGCTATTTTATCCTCAACTGCTTTTATCGAAAAAGTATGGGACCCAATTTTGGACTCTAATTGTTCGCTTAAATTAGGGACCTTATTCTTCCCGCCCTCAACTTCAAAAGAAGCAGCCAACAATACTCGGCGGGGGCTTCGTAAGGGAATAAAATCTAGAAAAACTTTATATTCACCAACTCTCTCCGGAGTCATGGTAAACCTCCAGGTGCCATCAAACAATTCATCTGCTGCTGGATGGAGATGCTGGTAGTCTCCCAGGCTCTGGTTAATAGCCATGAGATGGATTTTTTCGGTATGACTCAAGGCAATATCGTCAGGACCCAATGGGGAGCCATCAAATTGCTTAATATGGATTTCAAAACGGCAAGGTTTCCCTTTCACTGGCTTATCAATCGGCTTAAAGACCATGTTCAAAGGCCACTTTCGCACAGTCAAATCAATAAATTCAGCATCACCGGGTCCGCAATAGTCCAACTCTCCTTCCAGGTTGTAAGATTCTTCGTGCAAAAAATCACAAGGTGTCACCGGCAAGGCCCTGACTATAAAGTAAGAGGCGACGAATGGAATAGCGAGCAGTATGGCTCTCTTTACGGGTGTGTTGAGGGGGCGTTTACTCATGTTAGATCATCCTTTATTGGGCTGTAAACGGGAGAAAAAGTCATCCACACTCCAACTCTTTCCGGGAATTTGATAAATAATTTGTCTTTTCGAATTAACGATCATGGTTCTCATAGTATGATCCATAGGCTTCCCGTCATCTTTTCTACGAGAAATTCCAAGCTGCCTTGTAATATCATCAATCACGGCCTTCCGAGCAGTGCCGAACCTAAAGTTTTCCTCGTTTACGCCATAGCCACGGGCATATGTCTTTAACACCCCAGGAGAATCAAATTCAGGGTCTAAAGATACTGACAAAAACTGAATGTATGGAACTTGATTCTGGGATGATAATTCCTGCAATTCTTTCATCTTTCGTGTGGATGCCGGACACATATCAGCCACTGAACATCTGGTGAAAATGAAATTTAGAACTGTGACAGAACCGTCAAAATATTCAGTGGTTAAAATTTGTCCGTCTTGGTCGTACAGAGCAAAAGGAGGAACTTGGTCGCCCACTGTACGAATCACATCTTGCCCCATGCTTAAGGTATCCCTGCGAAGCAAACGGTTTACATTATTAAGCCTGATCCGGTCTGTTCGGTTATCAGGCCAAATGTAATGCAGTAAATAGCTTTTACCTAATGACCCTGAAAAGGTTTCCTGTAGCCTGCCTCTAAAGATTTTATTATTTTTTAATAGGCTAAGATCCCCTGGTTGCACAACTAATTCTAATTCCTTATTCAATGAATCTGAAAATTTATCGCTAAGGTCAGGGCCCATGAGCAAAGGCTTAATCAACACGGTGCTTTTATTTTCATCCGAACTTAAAAATTCACCGCGAACTTCTCCCTCGGGTAAGACACTTTTTCTCCCCAGGCCACCCTCCTGACTGCATGAGACGGAGAATAATATAGGTAGAATCAGTAAACAAAATCTTCTTGTTATATTCACGTTACATCGTTCTATCCATGTATTAATATCAGGCAATTAGAAAGCGTTGTTTCCTCAAAATGCCAGAAATTAATCATTAAAAAGAACTAAAATGCTTTAAAGTGTCTTCCTTTACTTATAAGCTGAGCTTTCAACATCTTATTAGTTTTAATTCACCTTGCTTGCCTCGCCCAGAAAATACATTTTAATAAGAAATACCACCCTGTGAACATCGGAAAAGACATTGCAGCCAAACCCAGCTCCGCCTTTAGTGCGGGCAGATCCTTATCTGTCACCGGCTTGTATGAACTTACTAAGCCCAGGCTTAGCCTTCTTTCTGTATTTACAGCTTCCTTAGGTTATCTTGTGCACGATCCGTTTCGAAGTGATTTTTCTATTTTTATTTGTCTCACAATCGGTACTGCTCTCTCGGCTGCAGGTTCAGCTGTTCTCAACCAGTGGATGGAGCGTAAAGAAGACGCTCTCATGTCCCGAACCAAGGATCGCCCAATCCCTGCCAAGTTGGTTTCCCCCGGAACGGCTTTTGCCTTTGGCATTTTGCTTTGTGTCGTTGGAGTTGCTGTACTTTGGACTGGAACCAATGCCTGGGCTGCGGTTTTAACCTTAGCCACGATTGCGATTTACCTGCTCCTCTACACACCCCTTAAAAAGAAAACTTCATGGGCAATTGAAATAGGTGCCGTTTCCGGTGCGCTTCCCCCTCTTGTAGGTTGGGTAGCGGCTGCAGAATCCCCAACTGCCTACGGATGGATTCTCTTTGGTATACTTTTTGCCTGGCAGCTACCTCACTTTATGGCCATCGCATGGAATCATCGGTCGGACTACAGTAAAGGCGGTTTTCAACTCCATAAAATGGGAGATACAGACGGAAAAGCTTTATCCCTTAAAAGCCTGCTTTACACCTTTGTCCTTACTCTTTTTGTTTTTGCCCCCTATTTTATTGAAATTAACCAAGCCACTCCGGGTAGTTTTTACTTTTTTTCTTCGATCGCTTTGTCGGTCTATCTTTTCCTGCCAGCTTTTCGCTTCTTTCTTTCTTCAAATCGTGACCTGCATGCCAAAAAGCTGTTTTTTGTCACCATTATTTATCTTCCTTTATTGTTTTCAGCCCTTGTAATTGATCGTTACCTTTAATTTATACAATCCTAGCATCTCATGAGAAATACCCTCATTACATTTACCCGCTTCAGCCTAATCCCTGTTTTTTATGCCTTTTTATTTGGCTGCTCGCGGATCGATCACAAGCAATCGGCACTCGATCCAAAAGGGCTTGTTTCCCAAAACCAATACGATGTCTTCATGCTCTCAGTGTGGATTACAATCTTTTTGTTCTGTGCCGTTGGAGGTTGCCTTCTCTTCGTCCTTTGGAAATACCGGGCTAAAAACAAAGAGGAGGCGATGGAGATCCCTCCCCAATCCCACGGAAACAGCAAGATTGAGGTTTCCCTCATCTTGGCTTCTGCGGTTATTCTTGTTATCTTAGCAATTCCGACCCTTCAGGGTGTTGTTTTAATGAACCGGGTTCCTGACGCTAATGATGAACAGACCCTTAAAAAGCTTAAGCTTGATCGGAGCCAAATTGAAGGAGCCATCACTGTAAATGTGACTGGTAAAAGATTTTTTTGGATTTTCGAATACCCCCAATACGGTATCGTTACGGCCAACGAGCTCGTATTCCCAGCAAGTAAAGCCGTGCGCATAAATCTTCGTACCGAAGATGTCATACATAGCTTTTGGGTTCCCAAGCTCGCAGGAAAAATGGACCTTATGCCAGGGCAGGAAAACTTTATGTGGTTTATAGCAGACCAGGAAAAAATCCTTTCTGGCAAACCCACCACCGAAGCTATGCCATCTGTATTTGACGGGAAAATGAGGCAGGCAGTGTTTGCCAAACAAAAATTTACGGATGAATTTGAGCCTGTGGGAGGCTTGTTTTACGGACAATGTGCTGAGTTTTGTGGTAATTCCCACGCCTATATGTCTTTTCGCGCCCTTGCCCAAACCGACGAAGATTTTGACTCCTGGGTCAAACGATTTCAGGACTCTCAAAACCCCAACCTCCAACCCACTGCTTACAACCCCGAACAGGAATACCAAAAAGATTCCCTTGTTACTTTTGCAGACGATTCGATTGGGGAACAAGCCAGACGTGAATACCGTTCTGTTAAAAAGATATCAAAAGGTGAAGCCCCCAACATCAGTAAAAAATCTTGGGTGAAAGCTCACTCCGATGACTATGAGATTGGGAAGCAACTTTTCTCATCCCTGCAATGCGTTCAGTGCCACGCAGTTAACAGAACAGGCATCGGAGCCAAAGGGCCAAACCTCACCCTCTATGGACTAAGAACATCGCTTGCGGCCGGGTGGATGAGAAATGATGAAGAAAACCTGGCAACCTGGCTCAAAAACTCGAATGATGTAAAGTTTGGAAACCTCATGTGGAATGGTGAGGGCGTGGATGACACCCACCCTCTCCGCCAGCTTGAGGATGATGATGAAAAGGTGAATCAACTGATTGCCTACCTTCTCGGACAAATTTAAAACCGTACAACCACAAAGAACATGGCTACAGAATCAATAGATTACGCTTCACCAGACACCAAAACCAAGGTTGAGTCCAAAATATTCCCTCGCCCTGGGCAACATGCTTCCGGTCTTGTTGATTGGCTCACGACCATTGACCACAAAAAAATTGGACTCCTGTATGGTTTGACCGCACTCTTCTTTCTTCTTCTCGGAGGGGTTGAAGCCCTGCTGATCCGGTCTCAACTTTGGAGCCACAATATGGAGGTCTTAACAAACCGGGAATACAACCAAATGTTTACCATGCACGGAACCACCATGGTGTTTCTAGTGATCATGCCTTTGAGTGCTGCTTTTTTCAACTTCATCATGCCCCTCCAGATCGGGGCTCGTGATGTTGCATTCCCTCGTATGAACACCTTGAGCTTATGGTGTTTCATTGCGGGGGGTATCACCCTCAATCTCAGCTGGTTCTTCACCGGTGGATCTCCTGCCATTGGATGGTTTGGCTATGCCCCTCTTACCGATACCCGATTTGCAGAAGTAATCGGCGACATGGGGCCTGATTTCTGGGTTTTCTCACTTCAGATTCTTGGTATTGCCTCTTTGCTGGCGTCCTTCAATTTCATCACCACCATCATCAACATGAGAGCCCCCGGGATGACCATGATGCGGCTTCCTGTGTTTACCTGGATGACCTTGATTGTGAGCTTTCTTATCATCCTTGCTTTCCCTGCCATCACGATTGCCTTGGCAGAATTGATGTTTGACCGTACCTACGGCACTAATTTCTTCGACTTCCTGGAAGGTGGGAAACCTCACCTCTGGCAGCATCTTTTTTGGATATTTGGCCATCCCGAAGTTTATATTTTAATTCTCCCCGCTATGGGAATCGTTTCTGAGATCATCCCTGTTTTCTCAAGAAAGCCATTATTCGGATACGGTTTAATTATTTTTTCCGGGGCAATCATCGGGTTTATGGGCTTTGCCGTGTGGAGTCACCACATGTTCACGACTGGAATGGGCGTAGTGGCAACTTCTGCCTTCTCTATCCTAACTATGCTCATCGCTATCCCTACCGGTGTGAAGATTTTCAACTGGATCGGTACTATGTGGGGGGGGCGTATCCGCTTTGACACCCCTATGCTTTTTGCACTTGGATTCATTACCATGTTTATGATTGGTGGATTCACCGGGATTATGCACTCTTCGGTTCCGATCGATGCCCAACACCAAGATTCCTACTTTGTGGTGGCTCACTTTCATTATGTACTTATCGGAGGAGCGCTTTTCGGCCTCTTTGCAGGTTTCTATTTTTGGTTACCCAAAATGAGCGGTCGGCTCATGAATGAAAAACTGGGTAAATTTGTTTTCACTTTGATGTTCATTGGTTTCAACGTCACCTTTTTTCCCATGCATTACCTGGGCATGATTGGGCAACCCCGCCGTACCCACAGTTACAATGAAGGGCATGGCTTCGAAACATGGAATCAAATTGCCACAATCGGTGCCTTTGTCCTCGGAGTTGGTATTGCCATTGGAATTTACCAGTTTGTAAATTCATTCTTCGACAAGAAGCTCAAAAAAGCAGGTAAAAACCCATGGGATGCCAGAACTCTTGAATGGACATTGGCCTCCCCTGTCAAAGAATACAATTTCGCCCGTACTCCCATCATCAATGCCCGTGACCAGGCTTGGGAAAATAATTATGGCCCCAAGGACAAGCACTCCAAGAAAGAACCACTTGATGATCACGGCATCCACATGCCTGATCATTCCTGGTGCCCTCTGGTCACCGCTGTCGGCCTGTTCATTATGGTTCTCGGTCTACTTTTCAGGCAAACCATTGAATTCACTGAAAGCTTTGTTGGCACTCCTTATGAAATCGCGATTGCTGGAGGTGCCGTTTTCGTCCTTGGTATCATCATGTGGGCACTTGAAGGCCCCGGTGGTTACCATTTATTTCCCAAAGAGTCGGAAGAATAATTCTACGATCAACCATAGAAGTCTTACCCAATGAGTGAAGCAACAGCCCATAGCCTCGAACACCACGAGCCAGAAACAAGCACCGGCATACCCAATAAAAAAGTCTTAATGTGGGCCTTTTTAGGTTCTGACTGCATGTTTTTTGGGACTTTAATATCCACCCACCTCATCTACCGGAAAATTTCAGCGACGGTAGGTAGCAATTACTTGGATATTCGGGATGTTTTCGATATTGAACTAACCTCCTTCAGTACCTTCATCCTTCTTGCCAGTTCCTTGTTCATGGCACTCGCGGTATCTGCGATCCACAAGGGGAATCTCACCAGTACCCGATGGATGCTTTTGGGCACCGTTATTTTTGGTGCCATCTTCCTAGCCTGCCAAGTTTATGAGTTCACTCACTTCGTCCATGCTCCAGGCAATGAGCTTACCTTATCCTCCTACCGAGGCGAACCGCATGTATTTGGTTCCACTTTTTATGTATTAACCGGCACCCATGGGACCCATGTCGCGATCGGAGTATTTTGGCTACTTGGCTGGCTTGTTTATTCTTTCACAGGAAAAATGAGTGTGGCAGACGCCCTGGATGTTGAATGTTGTGGACTTTATTGGCACTTCGTTGACATTGTCTGGATCATCATTTTCCCAGTTGTGTATTTAATGGAATATGCATTCTAGCGATTGATTCATTACAAATAACCAATCTTTTATTTTAGATTATTATGAGCGGACACTCTGAAGACCCCATCGCTGAAGAAAGTAAACGTTTTTTTACCTTCTTTAATCTTTCCATGTTTCTCGTTGCCATCACAGGTATTGAGATCGTCATCATTTATGTTCAAACTTTTGATGGCAGCTACATTATAGGCATTCTGTTCACCACTTCTGTCCTCAAGTTCATCGGCGTAATATGGTGGTTTATGCACCTCAAATGGGAAAAGGTTCTAAACACTATACTTTTTCTGATGGGCCTGGTCATCGCGGTCTTTACATTCTTTGCAGTTATATACATGGGAGACACTCATCCAGTGATTGATCAATTTGAAGTCACTACCCTAACAGATGAATGGAAATCAGATAAACAATATGCCCAGGGGGATTTTGTTAAAGTTGGTGATTCCTATTTCCAAGCCAACCAAGAGCACACTTCCGGTGAAAAGTTTGGCCAAAACCAAAAACTTTGGAGCAAGGTAAAAGGCATTCCCCATCAATTCTCATGGAAAATCACTCAGGCTGACACCGTGGAAATTCACTCTGAAAAACCGGGAAATCCCTTCTTTCTTCAGTTTTTCCCAGAAGAAGAAGAACGAGTTGAAGGTACCCAAATTTCTCTTCTTGCCCAATCAGCTACCACCGATGATTTTCGTATTAAAGTCCGATCGGAAGCTTTTTGGACTGAAAATTGATAACCTGCCTTTTTGTTTTCTCTTTTCTCAATAGAATGAGTGGACATTTGTAATGTCCAACTCTCCTATAACCCTCAGCCATTGGCACACAGAACCTGCTCTTATCGGTGGTATTCTTTTCGTTTGTTGGGCTTACTTTGTTTTAGTTGGTCCAGTCCAATCTGCCACGAATCCCTCTGCTTCCTTTAAAAAAAGTCATGCCTATTGGTTTGGGTCCGGTGTACTAAGCTTCTACTTAGCGGTGGGATCTCCCCTAGACCCACTCGGGGAAAATTACTTATTTTTCGCACACATGATCCAGCACAATATTCTCATGTATGTGAGCCCACTCTTTATGCTTCTGGGCATACCCCACCAGAATCTCGACGAATTCTTGGAACGGAACCCAATAACCCAAAAATTTTTAAAGTTTCTAGTACACCCTATCATTGCAGGTTTACTCTTCACTATGGTTTTCTCCTTCTGGCACATTGGGGTTTTTTATGAGGCAGCCATTCGTGATAAAACCCTCCATATGGCTGAACACCTATCTATGTTCTTTACTTCCGTTCTTATGTGGTGGCCTCTTTGCAGTAAGTCAAAATATATACCCGCTTTACCCTTTGGCCCTCAAATGCTCTATGTGCTAGCCTTAATGCTTGGTCAAACTCCTATTTTTGCAATCCTTACCTTTTCCAAAGATGTGTTATATGACACTTACTTTTATGCAGAAAGAATCATGAATATAAGCCCTTTAGAAGATCAAAAGACAGGCGGGGTTCTGATGAAGTTAGCTAACATGATTGTATCAGTCAGCGTGCTTTCTTCCATTTTTTACCGGTGGTCTAAAAAGCAAGCGGTTTAAGTTCCCTCCATTCTTTTTCTACAAGCGGGAGACTAAAAGCTCCCGTTCAAAAAGCATCTCCTTGGGTAAAAACTCAGAAAGTTGTAGAAATAATTCTTCATGCCGCAAGGTCTGCATTCGCAAATTCTCGGCGTCAATAGACATTAATTCATCCCATTGACTGGAAGCAAACTCAAGACCTGACCAATCAAGATCTTCCTTTTCTGGATACCACCCAAGGGGGCCTTCATGAGCTCTGCCTTTTCCCGTTGACCGCTCAACGATCCAACGGAGCACCCGCATATTATCCTGAAAGCCGGGCCATAAAAAATGGCCATCCTTATCTTTGCGAAACCAGTTTACATGAAAAATTCTTGGTTTTTCCTTCAGGGCTTTTCCCATTTTCATCCAATGGCGAAAGTAATCTCCCATATTATAACCACAAAATGGAATCATCGCCATCGGATCTCTCCGTAGATTACCCAGTGCCCCTTCCGCCGCCGCGGTGGTTTCAGAGGAAAGGGTTGCTCCCAAGTAGACGCCGTGGTTCCAGTTAAAAGATTGATAAACGAGAGGAATATCAGACATTCTTCGCCCCCCAAATATAAAAGCTGAAATAGGCACACCTGCAGGGTTTTCCCAGTCTGGATCAATCGTTGGACATTGGGCCGCAGGCGAGGTAAAGCGGGCGTTGGGATGTGCCGCAGGACTCTCACTATCAGGTGTCCACGACTCTCCCCTCCAATCAGTTAACCTCGCGGGTGGTTCCTTGGTCAACCCCTCCCACCAAACATCCCCATCTTCAGTCAGGGCAACATTGGTGAACAGACTATTTTCCTTCATGGATTGCATGGCATTGGGGTTGGTGTCCCAAGAAGTACCTGGAGCCACCCCAAAAAATCCGGCTTCGGGATTAATCGCTCGAAGCATTCCCTTTTCGTCCGGTTTTAGCCAGGCGATATCATCACCCACCGTTGAAACCTTCCAGTCCTTCATGGATTCTGGCGGGATAAGCATCGCCATATTGGTTTTTCCGCAAGCACTTGGGAAAGCACCGGCCACATAAGTCTTTTTACCCTCCGGGCTCTCCACACCAAGTATCAGCATATGCTCGGCCATCCACTCGTTATCCCGGGCCATACAGGAAGCAATCCGTAGAGCTAAACACTTCTTTCCCAGCAAGGCATTTCCTCCATACCCACTGCCGTAAGAAACAATGGTTCTTTGTTCGGGAAAATGAACAATGTAGGTATTGTCCGGATCACATGGCCAGGGCACATCTTCAATTCCTTCCTTCAAAGGAAAACCAACGGAGTGAAGGCAAGGCACAAAAAAATCACGCTCACCCAATTGATTAAGGACCTGCTGCCCCATACGGGTCATAATCCGCATATTTAAAACAGCATAGGGAGAGTCTGTAACTTGCACTCCAAATTGGGAGATCTTTGAACCCAAAGGACCCATACAAAAAGGGATAATGTAAAGAGTTCTGCCCTCCATACATCCACGGAAAAGTTTTTTCAACCGAGCCCGCATTTTACGGGGTTCTTCCCAGTTATTAGTAGGACCTGCATCATCTTTACCGTAACTGCATATAAAAGTTCTGCTTTCCACCCTGGCGACATCCCGGGGATCCGATCGAACGAGGTAACTGTTAGGCCTCTTCTCTTGGTTTAAGGCGATCATGGAACCTTGGTCTATCATCCGTTGGCATAGCATACTCCATTCTTCATCTGAACCATCACACCAATGGACATCTTTCGGTGCACACATTTCCACCATTTTGTCCAACCACTTTATCAAAGCGACATTTTTGGTCTTATTACGATCATAGCCAGCGATTGTTTTATCCATAAGCCTACCTCGGTAATGATGCATTGAAAATTAGTCAAACATTCCCCCCTTTTTTCAAAAAATTATCAAATTATCACTGAATATCTCAAATCAAGTTTGCCAATTTTCCAAGCAAGGTTTAGCACATAGTGCAGGAGTAATTTTATGAGTAATCAGATCAGAGTTAGGGACGCAGTGTTAGCCTTGGAAGACGGAAGTATCTTTCGTGGTTTTTCTTTTGGGGCTAAAGCCACCATTATGGGAGAAGCGGTTTTTAATACCGGCATGACCGGGTATCAGGAAACTCTCACCGATCCCTCCTACTTTGGCCAAATTGTTACCATGACGGCCCCCCAAATTGGAAATTACGGTATTAATGAAGAAGATGAGGAATCAGACGGGCCCAAAGTTTCCGGCTTTGTGGTACGGGAACTCAGCCCTGTTGTAAGCAATTGGCGGGCAACCCAATCTCTTCATGAATACCTAGCAAAACACTCCATTCCCGGAATCCAAGGAGTGGACACCCGGGCCATCACCAAAAGAATCCGGGTTCATGGTGCCCTCAAAGCGTGCCTTTCCACGGAGGGCATCACAGACGGGGAAGCCCTTGAAAAAGCACAGTCCTGGGATGGCATTATAGGGAAAGATTTTGTCAAAGAGGTAACTTGTGCAAAATCATTCACCTGGGATCCAACAGGGAAAGACAGCAAAACCTTTTCGGTTGAGGGAACCGATCTGAACAAGGATGATTACAAGCCCGAAGAAATTCACAAACTTGTGGCCTTTGACCTCGGTGCGAAACGAGCCATTTTCAAAAACCTAAAACGTCATGGTTTTGATGTGGTTGTCTTGCCAGCCCATGCCACTGCGGAGGAAGCCAGGTCTCACCAACCTGATGCGATCTTTCTATCCAATGGGCCTGGTGATCCATCTGCCCTGACCTACACCCACAAAACGGTTCAATCTCTTTTACCTGATTTCCCGATTTTTGGCATCTGCCTAGGACATCAGGTTCTTACCCATGCCATTGGAGCCGATACTTATAAATTAAAGTTTGGTCACCGAGGAGGCAATCAACCCGTAAAGAATATTGAAACAGAACGGGTCGCCATTACCTCCCAAAACCATGGATTTGCATCGGATAAGGATACATTGGAAGAAATGGGTGCGATTGTCACGGAATATAATCTAAATGACCAAACTGTTTCTGGGATGCGTTTAAAAGACCTACCTGTTTTTTCAGTCCAATATCATCCGGAGGCAGCACCGGGCCCCAATGATGCAACTCACCTTTTCGCTTCCTTTCACCAATTGGTCACAGAAGAGAAGAAGAAAAAAGCTTTGGTGTAATTGATACAGGCGATGAATACCCCGGTTGGTGTGGTATATCATAAATACTTCGAAAACCACATCACAGGCACTGGGCATCCCGAACAACCGGTCCGGGCAACTCATATTTACAATGGCTTAAAGCAGCACGGCCTTTTGCAATCAACCCTCCTGCTCACTCCTGAACCATGCCATGAGAAGACCCTTGGGCTTGTCCATGACGCAGACTACCTGGCACGTTCCCGAGAAGATATTGAATCTGGAAAAACAAGCCTGTCCACAGGAGACACCCAAGTGTGTAAAGATTCATGGTCGGTTGCCCGGAGGGCAACCGGTGGAGCTACCCTTGCGATCGATAAGCTTTTTTCCGGTAAATTACAGCGTGCCTTTTGTATAAGCCGTCCGCCTGGTCATCATGCTTCTCCCACCAAAGGTATGGGTTTTTGCCTCTTTAATCATATCGCCATCGCTGCCCGGTACGCTCAAAGAACTTATAAGGTTGGGAAGGTTCTAATTGTGGACTGGGATGTCCATCATGGAAATGGCACCCAGGATACTTTTTATGAAGATGAGTCTGTTTTCTTTATGAGTGTTCATCAACACCCTTGGTATCCAGGGACAGGTACCAAAGATCAAACGGGAAAAGGGAAAGGCCTGGGTACTACACTCAACTTCCCCCTACCCTCAGGAAGTGCCCGCAAGGAAATTGTTGAAGATAGTTTTGGGGAGGAACTTAAAAAGAAAATGAATCAATACCGGCCTGAATTAATTTTGATCTCCGCCGGGTTTGATTCAAGAAAGGATGACCCTCTTGGGCAATTCGCTTTGGAAGACAAGGACTTTGCCGATCTGACCCATATTGTCTGTGACCTAGCCAACGAATTCTGCGATGGAAAAGTAGTGTCCATTCTTGAGGGCGGCTATAATTTAGAAGGTCTTTCGATGGCCGCAAACTCGCATTTTCAGGCCCTAAGCAACAAATGAAAAAAAATATTGAAAATTTTTGGACAAATTTAAAAAGTGGAGTTAGAGTAGAAATGTAAAGATAAACCGAATATGTACTGCGCCTTCGTCAAAATAATTAATCACTACCCGTAAAGGGAAGGAATGCAGACTTAACTGTCGCAAAGTCTTTCTAAAACACCGTCTAACCACGGTGTTTTTTTTGGTATAGATTGGCGGTTATTTCTTTGACTCAATCGGTATCAAACTGAAATAGTTCGAAGCATGCTTAAAGGTATTTCCCCGCTTATAAGTCCCAGACTTTTAGAAACTCTTCACCGCATGGGCCACCATGATGAGATTGTATTTGGTGATGCTCATTTTCCCGGTGAAAGTAAAAACCCCACTATTATTCGGGCAGATGGACTGGGCATCAATGAATTGATCCAGGCGATTCTTCCCTTATTCGTACTGGATCATGCAGTGAAACATCCCGTTGTTATGATGGAGCCAGTTCCGGAAGACCGGAATTCAGATTCTATCTTAAAGGAATACCACCAAGTATATGATGGGTACACAGATATTATTCAGGAGCACTACCCGAAAACACCTGCGGTTGAAAAATTAGATAAATTTGAATTTTACAAACGGGCAGCCAATGCCTTCGCGGTTGTCATGACAGGCGATGTGCGAATCTACTCCAATTTACTTCTCGTAAAAGGAGTCACTACCTGGAAGTAAAAAGTATAAAATTATCCCCGGGATTTCCCCCCGGATAAATTGACTGTGGTACCGTGAAGATAAGAAGCACGGTCAGATGCAAGGTAGACCACTAAGTCTGCCACTTCCGAAAGCTTACCACTGCGACCAAGAGGAATGGATGAGACACTGCCATACTTACTGCGCAGCTCATCCACGGAAATTCCGCGGGTGTAAGCAAGAGACTCTTCATAGGCAAGGCTGCGCATACCCGTGGTTTCCATAATACCGGGAGCTACTCCAACCACTCGAATATTTAACTTACCCAATTCCTTGGCCCAGGAACGGGTAAGGTTGTGGTTGGCTGCCTTGGTGGCCGCGTATACGCTTTGGCCTTCGCTACCCTCCTGCCCGGACTCTGAGGACATATTGATCAACACACCGGGCTTGGATTGTTGGGAAAATACACGGGCAACCGCTTGGGCAAATAAAAATTGTCCCTTTACATTTACCGCAAAAACCTTGTCCCATACATCTTCGGTCAATTCCTCTTTACCAGCCGGGTCAACTAGAAGGCGGGGTATGTTAATACCTGCATTATTGACCAAGGCATCAACCGTGCCCCATTTTTCAACCGTCTTAGCGATAACTGCATCAACATCGGCCTTACTGGATACATCACAACGGGCAAAAGCCGCTTCTCCTGATCCTTTTTGAGAAACCTCTTCAGCCGCTTTCTGTCCCACTTCTTCGGCAAAATCTGCAATCATTACCTTGGCGCCCACTTCCACAAAACCTTGAGCAACCGCCAGGCCAATCCCGGCAGCACCACCGGTTACTATCACTACTTTTCCTTCTAAATTCGTCCAACTCATAGTTATCTTCCTTCTTTACTGTTTATAAATTTATATTTTTGGCCCCATTAACCATCTATACAAGATCCAAGGGATAGGGTATCCCATAACCCCGATAGAGAGCTTCCTCCACATCACGTGACCAGACATCGTCATTGGCTTGCAGGGCGGTTGCCCCTTCAAGTAAGGCCTGCTTAACCAGTCCATCTGCCTGCTTATCTGCGGCAGATTTAAAAGCAGCCGCGGTTGATTCAACCCACGGCAAATCTTCCAGCTCCGTAAATGCAAAGAATGAACCAAATGGTTGAGACGCTTCCACCTCGTCCATCATTGTAGGAACATTTTTCAACCCGCATACCCCTTTGACCATCCAGTCAAAGGAAACAGGGTTCGCTGCCTGCACCAACATATCGTCCGCATGAGGCTCCGAAGTGTTGGTCATATACCAGGGCACATTCTTGCCACAAATTTGGTGGCGGGTAACATAGTGAGCATTCCTTGAACGGATAGGTACATTTGCCTGTCCATCAACAAAATTGACTGCGGCCGAACGGGCAAGCTGAGTTTCGATTGCACTGTAAGTCGCAACTGCATCCTCTCCAAATCCCGCAATAAATACATCCGTAAATCCACCCTCTTGGAGCAGGCAACTGTTGTACCCTTCCCGAGCCCCCCCATCGAGTGAGAGCAATACACCTGTTCCATCCGGGAGCTGTTTTAAATAAGCTCCTTCTCTAGCCGAACCAGGCTCAAACCCGAGTAACGCAACTTTAGGCTGCTTGGCCAAGCCACGATGACGGTTCAGGTCGTTGGGAGAGAGGTTATGATGCATCTCTTCAATCTGTGCCTTTGCTTCCTCAGCTAAATCATCAAAGACAGGAGCTTTACTGATAGGCATAGTAAAAGAAAGCTCTGGATCAACTGCCCCGGCATAGCTATTTAGGTTTCCACCATCCGCAATAATTGCACTGGCTTGTTCATAGGTATCCGCAGACGCATAGTTAGTCCAAACCACCTCTGATTTTCCAAATTCCGTAAGCTTCGAAATGATGTCGGGATCTTTTCGATCAATCAAAACCACTCGGGTACCACGGGCCCGCAAATCCTTAATTAATGCATATTCCTCCATCTCATCCAATTTGGCCTGAGATCCAGTTATGTAAACTACGGGAGGCAACTCCTCATCGGGTACGCTGGCCACGATGGTCAGGTTGATCATCGCCATGCGGGCAGTACCGGAGAGATAAGCAACGATAGCTTTCGGCGGCACACCGTAACGAAATTCCCCATCCTCCCCAAAAGTATAGATGTGTTTATTGGTACCATAATTGCAGGCAAAAGGCTCGGCGTGTGCAAGGGTTACGAGACTGGTAGTATCCGCCGGATTGACCGTATTGAAAAAGTTACCGAACCCCTGGGCTTTGACATAGGCTGGGGCTCCAGCTGGGACAAAATTAAACTGACGCAATCCCCCTAAGTATCGGTATGAATAACCTAATGCAGATAGCACCCCACTTTCGCTGGGCTCAAAAGTCAGAGGGTCAATGGGCTCCGTGGCATGACCCGGTGTAACCACCACCACATCTCCAGACTTTACATTGGACCCATCGGGTGCTTCCAAAACGATCTGCAAAGTCTCGTGTCCCAGGGCAATACGGTCCGTACCGGAAGGTACCCGGGCATGGGTGTCAAACTGGCGGATTGCTTTGGCATCGGAGGCACACCGGCAGTTCCCAAAACTGGCGAGAAGGAAGTTTTGCCCGTTAAGAGATTCAGCGGGTAATTCATCCTCCAATACCTGTACCTGGTTGGGTCCAGTCAAATAGACACCATGATGAGATTTACGGGCACGCTCCGCGAGCTCCCCGGCACGTTCAATCTTAGTAATAGACATAAAATTCGGGTTGTATGGTTACAAAGCAGGCGGGCCATCCGGATAGTACATCTCTTCCAGGCTGGCCCATTCACCGGGAGCACCAGGTAGAGGAAGCCCGCGGGTCTTCATAATATTTCCCATATCACATAAATCTTCGTACCCGATCTCCTTAATATTTCCTCCAAGGCTACGGGCATGGATAATATGTAGAGCGGTCATTTCCAAAAGATCAGTGCACATCTGAGCCCACTTAATATCCCAAGGGGTCAAAAATACATAGCCATGATTTTCCATAAGGAAACCATTATACTTTTGCAGGAAGGGAAGAAAGTTATCCGCTAATTTTTGCGTCAGGGGTTCACCGTATGGAACCACTGGCACAGGTCCAACCTCAGTAATCGTCTCGGGAAATAGCGGACGCATGTGGTAGTTTTTGGAATCCGAGATAGCAAACGCATTAAGGTGAGGAGGGTGGCAATGAAGAACCGCCTGCACATCCGGGCGTTCCCGGAAGAAGTTTACATACATCGGAGTCTCCCCCGTTGGTTTAACCGTACCTTCAAGAGTTTCCCCAGCGAGGTTAATGAAAACCACATTTCCCCGGGTCACATCTCCTTTGTTGTGCTTGGTCGGGGTGATCAGGATAACATTGTCCTCCAATTTCCAGGCAAGGTTTCCCCCATGCCCGGTCACATACTGGTGAGCTGCCAAGTGATGGCATACTTCAATGAAGGTATCAACTTTGTCGGAATGTTTATCCAAATAACTCACACCAGCTGTGCTCGATCTAATTATACACCTTCGCGGTAACGTTTAATCATTTCCGCGGTGGTCGGATTAGTGGTCATTACATGGCCTGGAAGAGGCATGATATTTTGGTGAATCGCATCGATCATCCAGGATGGCTGAGGGAAGAAGTCTTCCTCGACTTCCGCACAGGGAGTGATCCAGTTACGGGAACCGACAACTACGGGGGGAGCATCCAATTCATCAAAAGCAAGTTGACTAAGGTTGGAAGCTATGTCCTGCATCACCGAACCACGCTCACAGGCATCCGAGGAAAGTAAGACCTTTCCGGTTTTGCGAACCGATTCAACCAATGGTTCATAATCCAAAGGTGTGATCGAACGGCAGTCAAAAACATCGGCGGTCACCCCATACTTCTGTTCCAAAATATCCGCGGCTTCCAACGCACGATACATGGTGGCACCCACCGTAATGATGGTCACATCATTACCCACACGACGCTGAGCTGGAAGACCAAAGGGGATTTCGTAGTACCCTTCCGGTACTTCCTTTTCAAAGAGTTCACCGATATCATACAAGCGCTGACTTTCAAAGAATACAACCGGGTCACTTCCTGCCAGGGCCGTATTGAGCATCCCTTTAGCATCATAGGGAGTGGATGGGAAAACAACCTGAAGGCCGGGGATATGGTTACATATAGCACACCAGTCCTGCGAGTGCTGGGCACCATATTTCGATCCCACAGATACGCGGAGAACCACCGGCATTTCCAGGACACAGGCAGACATGCTTTGCCACTTGGCCAACTGATTGAAAATTTCGTCCCCTGCCCGACCCATGAAGTCGCAATACATCAACTCAACCAAGGCACGGCCACCCTGCAAAGCGTAGCCTACAGCCGACCCCACAATGGCTGCCTCAGAAATGGGGGAATTAAAAAGACGGTGGTAGGGTAAGGATTCCGTCAACCCACGATAACAGGCAAATGCCCCTCCCCAGTCACGATTCTCCTCGCCATACGCCACCAAAGTGGAGTCGTTTTGGAAACGATGGAAGGCGGCTTCAAAGATCGCATCCCGGTACTGGTAGACCTTGTTTTTGGAAACGGGCTTACCATCAATGATGCCGGCACGGGACTTTTTCGCCAAGGCTTGCACACGGGGGTTTTCCGCAGCAGGAAGGGTAAGTTCCGGGGTACGGGAAGGATCATAGTTTTCCACTTTTCTGTTGGAAAACATCAACCCGGCAATCTTCTCAGATGGCAAACGGGGGGAGGTTTCAAGGCAGGAAGCCAGGCGGCATGCCTGGGTCATGGCCTTGGTAGTTGCCGCCTTACGCTGATCGATTTCGGCCTCGTTAATGATTCCGGCATCGAGGATTTCACGAGCATAGGAATCAAGCGGGTCAATGGCCTGCCATGCCTCAATCTCCTCCTTAATCCGGTAAGAGGAAGCATCGGATGGAGAGTGGCCAGAATACCGATAGGTAATGGTTTCAAGCAGTACTGGACCTTGTCCATTTTCGAGCAATTCCTTCTTGCGACGAATGGCATCGGCGACAGCCAAGGGATTGTAACCATCCACCCGTTCAGCGTGCATGGAGTCTGGGTTTACCCCTGCACCCACCCGGGCAAGAAAATCAAACGCCATGGTTTCTCCAGCTGTTTGGCCACCCATTCCGTAAAAGTTATTCATGAAATTAAAAATGATGGGTAATCCACCCTTCATGGAGTCTTCCCATAACTCATGGAACTGACGCATAGAGGCGAAGTTCATCGCTTCCCAGGTTGGGCCACAGCCCATGGAGGCATCCCCCACATTGGAAATAACGATACCAGGCTTACGGTTACACTTCTTAAAAAGGGAAGCACCCATGGCAATATCTGCAGACCCACCAACGATTGCATTGTTGGGCAATATACCAAAGGGGGTAAAGAAGGCATGCATCGACCCACCCAGGCCGCGGTTGAAACCATTGGCTCGTCCGAAAACTTCCGCCAAGGCACCATAAAGAAGGAAATCACGGGCAAGTGCTTTTACATTTTCAGCTCCCTCTTTTTCAACCACCCGGAAACAATCTCCTCCGAGAAAGTTTTTCATGATTTCCATCAGGGTGTCATCATCCAGCTTGCGAATCGAGGACATCCCTTTCGCTAAAATTTCACCGTGGGAACGATGAGAACCAAGAATGTGATCATCAGCCCCGAGAAGAAAGGCTTGTCCGACCGCGGATGCTTCCTGCCCAATGGAAAGGTGAGCAGGTCCCTTATGGTCATACTCAATCCCCTCATAGGACCCCTGGGTCTTGATGCTTTGAAGCATGCTTTCAAATTCGCGGATCAGGAGCATATCCTCGTAAATTCCGATCAGAGCCTCGGCTCCATAGGTCTTTACCTCATTTTTGAGATCATTCTTGTATTGATTAAGAGGTACTTCCTTGAAGGGAATGGTACCCGCTTGGCGTTCAATGGCGGGTTCTACAATTTGTGACTTCGGCATGGCGAATGTGGGTTAAATTTTGTTTGGTAAATAATAAGTTAAAATCAGCGAACGGCCATGAAGACATCCTTCATGATCTCCGAGGTGGTCGGGTGCGGGAACACAATCTCTTCAATTTCTTCCTCACGCAGTTCGGTTTCGAGCATGGCCGTGGCTCCAAAAATCATTTCAGAACAGGCACCACCCACCATATGGACACCGAGCAAACGGTTGGTGTCCTTTTCGAGAACCACTTTGCAAAGACCTCCTTCATCCGGGTTTTCAGCAATGTAACGGGCATTAATCGCCATGGGCATGCGGCCGGATCGGGTCTTAATACCCCGCTCCTCGGCTTCCTCCTTGGTCAAGCCAACCACGGCCACTTCCGGGCTGGTGTAGACCACCGCCGGCATGGCATCATAACGCATACGATCCGTACGACCAGTTATGTTGTTAACCACCACCTCAGCCATACGGCTGGCAGCATGGGCAAGCCAGGCACGGCCTGTCACATCACCCGCGGCCCAGACACCGGGCAGGTTGGTGGCCCCACGGTCGTCCGCTTTGATACCATGGGGAGAGAACTCCAGGCCAATCTCCTCAAAACCAAGACCCGAAACATTAGGACGGCGACCGGTTGCCACAAGTACGAGGTCACCCTCAATTTGTTTGCTACCATCTCCGTCATTGTAAGTCACGGTGGTCTCTCCAATCTCTTCCACCTTGGAACCAAGTTGAAATTCCACCCCTTTCTTTTCCAGCTCCTCACGGAGAGTGGCTGAAATTTCTGCGTCCAGGTTTGGGCAAATTTCAGGCATCGCCTCGAGCACGGTAACCGGCACATCCACGGAGGCATACATGCAGGCAAACTCACAACCAATCACCCCACCTCCGACAACGATCAATCGTTTCGGTAAGGATTCGGTGTTTAATATACCCGTGGAGTCAACCACATGGTCCTGTTCGATTCCTGGAATGGGAGGTACCGCCGGAGAGGAACCCGTACAAATCAAAATATTGTCAGCCTCATGCTCTTCCCCATTGATAAGGATTTTGCGATTGGGTTGAAGCACAGCTTCACCCTCGACCACATCCACCTTGTACTTTTTCATCAAACCGGCAATGCCGTCACGCATCTTGTCCATCACCCCATTCTTGTGGGCATGGGCTTTAGGGAAATCAAAACTAAGGCCATCAACGGTGACACCAAAGACGGAACCATGCTTGGCATGATGATAGGTCTTGGCTGCCTGAAGTAAGGTTTTGGAAGGAACGCACCCTTCATTGAGGCATACACCCCCAAGCTTTTTCTTTTCCACAAGCAAGGTCTTAAGACCGGCACCGGCGGCTTTTTTAGCGGCAACATACCCAGCGGGTCCTGCTCCAATAACTGCAAAATCGTATTTCATTTCTAAGTAGGGAATATTTTCTGTTTTTGGTTTAAAGTTGGTAAGTTTCAGGTCAAGATCCAGGGTTATTTTCAAGGCGTTCAACCAAAGACTGCAAGAAGCGGGCAGCGGGTGCCCCGTCTACTGCCTGATGGTCAATAGTCAAGCTCAGGGGAAGCGTGTCCACATATTCAACCTCTCCACTTTCGGTACGCTTGGGTTTAAGTACAATGCCCCCTACTCCAAGAATGGCGACCTCGGGAGCATTAAGCACAGGGGTAAATGTTTCCACCCCGAGCATGCCGAGGTTGGTCAGGGTGAATGAACCCCCGGTCAGGTTATCGGGAGAGATGGTTCCTTCCCGGCAACCGACTGCCAATTTTTTGACTTCGGAAGAAATCTGTTCAATCGATAAATCAGATGCATCTTTGATCACTGGGACTAGCAAACCACGTTCCGTATCCACGGCCACCCCAAGATGAACTTTTTCAAAGGTGGCAATACGGTCCCGAAGAAAGTGAGCATTTAACTCTGCATGTTCTCCGAGGGATTTTACGATGGCGTAAGCGATGACATCATTGAGGGATACTTTGGACTGACCAGCCTCGAGCCTTTCCTTACGGTAAGCCTGGGCGTTGGTAAGCTCGAAGGAAGCATGCAAGGTAAGTTGTGCGGTGGTCTGAAGAGACTGGATCATGCGCTCCGCAATCACCTTGCGGATCCCCTTGACCGATGACATCTCTGCCCCTTCCACCGAGCCTGGAACTTTCAGGTCCTGGGAACGAACCATTCCGGCAAGACCGGTTCCACGGGCGGGAGATTCAAGGTCTTCAGATAAGGAGCGTGCCCGAGCCGTAGCCGACAGACGGGGACGGCCACTTATGACAGCTTCCACATCTCGTTCGATTACCCGACCTTCGGGACCGCTTCCCGGAAGAGATTCCGCATCAAGCCCATGCTTGTGGGCGAGGCGCCGGGCCCGGGGGCTCACGCCTGCGCTTGCCTGGATTGAGCCACTTGCCTGCACAGGAGCCGCCGAAGCCGCGACCGGGGCTGCGCTTGCCTGTGGAGCCGCCGAAGTAGCTGGTTCAGGAGCCGCCGCTGCCGGGGCAGAACTTTGGCCTTCGGGACGGAATTCATCCACATTTTCACCCTCGTCTCCAATTACTGCGACATTGGCAAGAACAGGAACATCATCATCTGCTTCCCAGAACAGGGCGAGGACTTTACCCGCGGCGGTGGACTCAAGGTCAAAGCTTGCTTTGTCAGTTTCGATAATAGCGAGCACATCGCCCTCTGCGATATCGTCTCCAACATTTACTTTCCATTCGGTCAGGATGCAGCTCTCAACCGATTGTCCTTGGCGAGGCATGATGATAGGTGTGGCCATAAGTATTGATTCTCCTCTTTAGATATTCATTCAGGTTAGTTGGACTTTGACTCCCCTTTTTCGCAAAACCTTTGCAAATCCAGCAGGGAGTTTTTTGTCCGATATTAAAAGATCCATTTCATTCCAGTCAGCAAAACGGGCAAAACATACCTTTTCCGCCTTATTGGAATCTGCAAGTAAAATAACTTTTCCCGCTTGCCGAGCAATCACATCATTGGAGTACGCCTCGTTGGGGTCAGTGGTGGTAAGGCCATGGGTTAAGCACATTCCCATGGTCCCCATAAAAGCTTTATCCACCCGTACCTGTTCTAAGACAGCAGAGGTAAGCGGTCCCACCAAGGTCTGGCTGATCCTGCGCAATTCACCCCCGGTTAAAATAACCCGGGGTCCGGAGTCCGCCAGTTCTATGGCAGCCTGTAAAGAGTTGGTGACCAGGGTAAGATCAGAACGCTCCCGAAGAAGGCGGGCCAAAAACAAGGTGGTGCTTCCCCCGTTTAGGTAGATGGCTTCATCCGGTTCAATCATCTTGTAGGCCGCTTCCGCAATGCGCTGTTTTTCAGGAGCGGAAAGATGGGTTTTATTTTCAAACACGGTTTCTTCCAGGCGGCTTTCCGTGGAAACAGCCCCACCATGCACCCGGCGAACCTTGCCCTCTTCTTCCAAAATTTCGAGGTCTCGCCGAATCGTGGCAACGGAAACCTTGAGGTTTTTTCGTAAATCCTCCACACGGGCAACCCCACCGTCGCGGATCATAGCGCGGATTCTTTCTCTCCTTTGAGGAGCAAGGGCTGGTTGTGCTTCACGAATCATTTTGATCGTTTACGATAGATTTTGATCGTTTTTGAAGGAATTGCAACCCTTGTTTGCAAAAAGACATAAGCAAATCAAATGAAATTAAAGAAGTAAATCTCTCAGCTTTTTTTGCTCCAAAGAAGTCACCCCCTGCCAAATCTTTTCCAGGGCAGAAGCTGGATCATTCCAATAATTTTCACGACAGGCTTTCTGCAGGGCGAGCCTTGCAGCTGCGAGGAGCACAACCGGTTCCACACCTGCCTTCTGTGCTATGCGGATGGCCCCAATAAGCCGATCTTCCCACCCAAGTTTTCGCACGGGATCCCGGGTAACCCGGGCAACGGGATCAGCAAGCAAAGGGTTTAGCATTCTTTTCACCGCCAAGGCCGCATTTGCAGCAAAACCATGTTCGGTAAATAAAAGCTCCCCCCCTTCTCCGTATTCATGGCACAAGCCTTTCCCTACCTCCTTGATATAAGCCCGCAGTCCCCGATCAATCAATTGAGGATGTTTAGCTAAATCACTCATGTATTCGAGTCCCACTTCTTCCGCGAGGTACCCCAGGGTGGCGTGAGTGGCATTTTGCCCGAAAAATTTTGCCGTGGCAAAAGGGTGCAAGTCCGGCTTTGGGTGAAATTGATCCAATCCGCGAACAAAACCAGGCGGGGTTGACTCATCGACAAATACATCATTAAACGCCTCCACAAGGATGGCTCGTGGGCATTGACCGTTGATGGGCCTCAAACTCTCCTTTTGGATACGGTCCGGATCCGTGACGATTGAGCACATCTTCCCAATAACAGTCTCGGAAAACGCTACCCTATTGGCAAAGCCATCGGGGGCATACCCCAAACAGGCGGCTTCCAATCTCTTCGCTGCCCGGGAATCATTTTCAGCGGCATATACCACTGCTGGTGGTCGAGATAAATCCAGCCTCTTTTGTTTCAATCCCTCGGCCAGTAACTGGGCAACGGGTGCTGGCTCCTGATCATATAATTGAAAACTGGGCAATGCGGTGCACAGTTCACTGGCCTGCCCAATTGCCTCGATTAAAGATCTGCAGTCCTCCTCCACCAAGGGGTTATAAATCTCAATTCCCTTAACTTGAATCTTCCGCACCTGATCACTTTCGGCAATATTGCAGAAATATTCCCCGGCACTTGCCCGGACCTCACCGACTAGGCTGGCATCAATTTCCGAGACAACAACCCGGTCAAAGTTTTCTGAATTTTGAACTTCAGGTAGAAACAAGCCGGCCTGGATCGCACCAAAGCCAAACCCGACAAAAGTTCGACTCACTGCATTCCTAGGCAGACATGGCTTCCCGGGCCAAAGTGAGAACTTCTTCCGGAGCCTTTTCTGAACTCAGAGAATCCTGAAGCTTTTTATCACCGCGGGGAGAAAAGATTTCTCCAAACTTGTCATAGAAGTCATTCTTTTCCTTTCCTTGACTAAAGTGCGAATTCGCCCAATCACTCAGGTATCCCATTTGGCCAAATTTTTGCAGGGTGGAATGCCCATGTAAAATATGAGCACCCCGGAGAAAGACCGGGTGAACCGGAGCCAACTCCTCGGTTTCAAAACTGTCCACCAATTTCTGGCCCGGGCTGTTCATCTCCGTTCCCCCGATTAAAGGCATTTCCAGTTCCTGCGTGAGTTTAATCACATCCTGTAAATTCTTCAGTTTTTGATCGGGTGATCCGGGAGTATAATTCCGGTCCGGTATAATATTGAATGCCACCACACCACTGGCTTGTCCCACTTCCACCAGCTCGCGAATCGCCTGCTCTCCATCGGAACAACCATCGAGCCAGGTCAAGGTGGGCAAAGCTCCACATTTCAGGACAAACTCATTCATTTCGGTCATATTGGGAAAAGAACCGGAATCAGGTTGCACATAGCCGACTCCCCCCTTCTTCATCGTTTTGGCCCGAATTAAATCAGTCATGCCTCGACCATCCGGCACATCCTTGAGATCTTCCGGAGCCACGCCCAACTTATCGGACCAAAAGGCACGCAAAGCGGATTCTTCGGGAAACTGGACTGCAGCCTTTCGGGCATACGCAAGACAGAGATGACGCTCCGTGGCATTGCCCTTCGGGGTCAGAGGCAATACATCTTTTTCATAATCCAGGGTAAGGGGGGACAAGAATGCATTGACCCGGTCAAGCAAAGACTGATTACGCTCCCCAGATGTGCGTTTCATGCCATCAAGAAAGTCCTGCGCATCCTGGGGAATATCTGTCGTCGTGAACCCGGCACCCATGTGATAGCAGATTCCCGGTTCGCCCGGGGAGTTGATCACGCGGTCAGAAAACTCAGGAACAAACACCCGGGACTCCAGTCCAATACAAGCTTTGAGGTCGAGTCTGCGGGAGGCATTCCAAAATTCATCCAACCCATCGAGTACATCAAAGTCGACAATTCCCGCCGCTCCAAGACCTGCTTTTTTAGCTTCCACTGCAAACATACTTGGGGAATAGTCCTTGTAGTTGAAGGAATAAAAGGTATGGGCATGCAGATTTAATAAATCTGTAGGTTCGGGGAAGCCACCGGCTTCCACTGCGCTTTGAAGTGCTTGCCCGCGTGTTTGCGAGCTAAAGTCATTGAGTGATGAATCAGACATAAAAAAGTATTTGAGAATTCAATTTTGGAAAAAATGGGGGAAGGTTAGCTTTCGTCCTCCCCGATTCCAAATTTTTCAGCCAGGGCAAGGCAGTCATCCAAAGAACGCAAGCCGTCGGTACATGTGGGATCAGACATACAAGCGGTGGCGGCACAAGTGCCGATAAGAAGCGATTTCTCCAAGGACAAATTCTCATGTACACCATAAAGTACGCCCGAACAAAAGGCATCCCCCGCCCCGGCAGCTCCCTGAATATATCCCTTGGGTAAAGACAGGGAACCATGCCATACCTTTTCCCCCTCTTTGGACTGGGCATAGGAACCTTCGGGGAAATGAATGGCCACCAGTTCTCCCACGCCAAGTTCAAAAAGTTTACTGGCGGTTTCTTCAATACCTTCCTTTAAAAGCTTTCCTTCCTCACGGACTTTTACCCCCGTGACCTTACTGCCCTCCACTTCATTTAAGATGCAGTAATCCACCTGTTTCAATGCCGGGCCAATAATCCGGGCAAAGCGATCACTGTCTTCACTGACCACATCAATACTGGTCTTGAATCCCGCAGCTCTTGCCTTGGCTAACAGGGCTGCTCCCTTGGTGCCATGCTCCGGGTCCTCCTGGTCCAGGGCATCCAATAAAAGCAAATAACCCAGGTGGAAAATTTTGGCGTTGCTTTTGGAGAAATCAATGTCGGCACCATCCCAGGTGGAGTTGGCCCCACTGTTATGAAAAAAGGTGCGCCTGCCCCCTTCTTTTTCCGTCATTACATCGGTGTAGGAAGTACTGGTGCCGGGAGAGACCGACATAAACTGGGTATCGATATTATTCTTTCGGCAATCCTCCAGAATAAATTCTCCCAAAGCATCCTGACCGACAAGACCGGCACCCTCCAGGGGAAAAGACGCTCCCATCTTGGCTATGTCAAGAAGGACATTGTAAGGAGACCCTCCCGTCCCCTGAGACTGGCCAAGAATATTGGCTAGCTGCTCATGTTTTGGGTAGACATCAATAATTTTGACTTGGTCTATAATCCAGTTTCCTCCGGATAAAATTCCGGATCGATCTCCAGGCTGGGATAATTCGCTCATAGAAAGTATATAATTAAAAGGAAAAAAGATAGGAAGGGCTTTTTTCTTTTGATGGCAAGGAAAACCAACCAGATTGGGTCGTTTACTTTGCTTCCAAACCAGAATCAGCACCTGCCTTACCCACGTAAAAATCCTTACATTTCACCATCTTTGGGTTTCACAGGGACCCCCATGCATTTATTGAAGTTCCAACTAGTGAGGAACATAAACGGCATAGGAGTGCCAGGCTTGTAAGGCAAAGAAAACGGTCTCACCTTACAGGGTCAGGGGACCCTGCCTTATCCCTACTTTAATTAGAAGTACCAGGCGTTTTGGAATGGGCGTTTTGGGGGAAATCAAAAGTCAGGACAAGAGGCTCAGTGCCAGTATTCTCGATTTCAACTCCGCCGTTTGAAAGGGCGGCCTGGGTGACAAAACCGATCTCGGCGTAGACCTCACCAAGAACCATGTTATGATTGTAAGATACCTGAAGTTTTCCAACCCGTCCGCTTCCTCCATTGGTGTGGAAAAGGGAAGGACTCTCTGGGCAGAAATTTGTCATGGCACCAGGCGCAAGCGAAAGGCGAAGAATGGAAACTTTCTGGTCACCAAGAAAATCACCATACACAATCCATTTGGCATCCACACCATCCCCGGCAAATTCATTAGCCGTGATCGCAGGGCGGGAATTCCGCAGGACAAAATCCGGGTCCTGGTTTGCCTCAAAGTCAAATTTGTCCACCAGGTACTCCCAGTCTTCATGACGATCCTTCGGGTAGTCCTCTTCCCGGCATGCATAAAATGCATCCGCCGCTCCGATACGGCCGTCCAGGGTAAGGTCTTCCGCAAGGAAATGTTCATCCATGGTTACATGCACTTCATGGGTGCAAAGATCCGTGGGTGAGTGAAGCACACCATTGGGCATAACAAAGCCATTATCCAGTTGCATCATTACATGCGGGGATAAGTGCCGGACTCCATTATATTCACCCTGCCCAAAACGCTTCATGCAGGCAAGAAACTCATCCTTGGAAACAAAAGGATAAAGCCCCATGGCTGTGGTGTGGTAGTGCGAAGGGCATACCCCAGGGTTATCAAAAGAATTGATGTCATACACTTCCCACTTCGACCAGTGAAGGTGGTGGGGTATGGGGTTTAAGTTATCAAATTTCTTGGAAACAATCGGCCAGGTCGGATCCCCGTAGAGGGCTTTGGAAAAGGCGGTAGTTTTCTCACCCATGACAGTTTCAGGCTGGGCGAGGATCAAATCTTGCAGGGAAATGACTTGCCCGCTGGGAGTAAGCACATGAGATTCGCCTTCCCGGAACGGGGCTTTGCCTGTACGGGTATCGATCACTCCGGTGACAATGGGAACGGTGCACCCCATCCAGATTTCATCGAGCCCGGTACCGCCCATATAATCGGGATAATAGGATCCTTCATCGAGACGGAGACGTTTTCCCGGGGAACAGAAAGTTCGGCCGGCATATCGGTGCATGAGTTGCAACACCCCATCATTTTGATTAAGGCAGTCATCCAACACGGAAGCGGATGCCCCACCAGATCCATCAATCACCTCTTGTTGAGGGTATTCGTGAAGTTTTTCAGGTAAAATCGATGTCGAAGCAGTCATTGGTAATAGTTCGTTGATTTGGTTTAAAAGGGTGGAATTAAGAAAATAAGCTGGAGATAATAGAGGCGGTTTAAATTTTACAGTCTTATAGGAGAGTAGTTCGACATTATAAAATCAGAAATCAAAAAAAGGGGTGGCTGAAGTTATGTCAAGATAGATGCTCCAAAACTGAAACCGCTCAGGGGAAAGCAATATCTTGAGGAGGAGGAAAAGCATGACGACCAAGACAATTCATCGTATCCCGCGGAAGCCTTACTTTGTTTTGTCAGCAATCTTTTGTTCAATGGCGTTAATAACCACATCCAGGGCTTTGATCCGGGCATAGCGTTTACAATTGCCTTCGATAATCGTCCAGGGTGCCTGGGGCGCATGGGTGCGGATAAACATTTCATTCACCGCTTCCTCATAGGGCTTCCATTTCTCCCGGTTACGCCAGTCTTCCTGATTGAGCTTCCATTTCTTTCTGGGGTTATGTTCGCGGGCCTGAAAACGTCTCAACTGTTCTTCCTGGTCAATGTGGAACCAGAACTTGACCAGGGCGGTACCGAAGTGGCGGAAATTATCTTCCATCTCATTGATTTCATGGTATGCCTGTTTCCATTCGGTTTCCGTACAAAAACCTTCGACCCGCTCCACCAGAACGCGCCCATACCAGGAACGGTCAAAGATGGTCACATGCCCAGCCTTGGGGAATTCCGTCCAAAAACGCCAAAGATAGTGATGGGCTTTCTCCACATCATTGGGGGCAGACACCGGGATCACCTCATATCCGCGGGGATCCATCCGCTCGGTAAGCCGCCGGATATTCCCTCCCTTGCCTGCCGCATCCCAGCCCTCATAGACAATGACCACCGGTATCCGCAACCGGTAGACTTCATGGTGTAAGTCCTGAATCTTTTGCTGGCGGGAGCCCAGCATTTCCCGGTACTCTTCTTTACTTAACTGTTTGGATAAATCTGTGGTACCCAGAGATGGGCCATCCCGAAACAAAGGGCGGTGCGGCCGGTTGGTGGCGGTTAAGGCAGGCGTGCCTTCCTTAACCTCATTTACCCGCTTCTCAATGGTAGTAACCATGTGATCGAGCACCTTAAGGGTTGCCTGCTTGGTACTTTTCGATGATACCCGCAACCAGGGAGGGCCTCCCTCCCCGTCAGTTTCCTTAAACATCTGCTCCACCGCCTTCAGGTAGTCATTGTACTGGGCGTGACGCTCCATGACCGCATCCGATACCCGCCAGGCGGTGGCGGGGTTATTTTGCAGGGCAGCCAGACGGGCGGCTTGTTCCTTTTTCGAGACTTCGAGAAAAAACTTGAGAATCAGGGTGCCGCCATCCCGCATCTGGCGCTCAAAATTCCGCACATCCGCATAAGCCTTCCCCAGGTCTGCTTCGCTAATCACCCCATTAATTTTCGCATCGAGTAAACTCCGATACCAGCTCCGGTCAAAGATCGCCATCCGGTCTGCGGATGGGGTACGCCGCCAGAAACGCCAGAGAAAGGGACGCATCTGCTCATCGCGGTTGGGGGAAGCGATACAGCTGACCTTAAACCCCCGGGGGTCCAGCGGCTGGATCATTTGATTGATAATCGTGCCCTTCCCGGCCGCACTCAGGCCTTCAACAACCACAAGAATGGGGATACCCAGCTCCCGGGCCTTACGCTGGAGGTAGGCCAGTTCCTCTCCCTTTTCTTCTATTTTCCGGAGCGTGGCCTTTTTGGCCTTGCTGGGTTCATCATAGGTCAAGGCATCCATACTCATGGTTTTTGTCTTTGCATTTTCATCCCGTCCATAAAATAAAAATTGTTTTATCTACTCCGATGACTTGCTCAGCGGGCTTTGGCAAGCATGGAGTCCAAAGTCGGCACAAAAAAACCCTGCCGATTCACTCGGCAGGGTTTTATAAAAGGGAATTATTCTTTCAGCTTAGTAAGAGATTAAGCCTTCGATGTAGAATTCGTTGTAGTCACCTTGATCAGAAAGTGCTCCACCAGTCACTTTGTTGTCTACACTTGTTGTGCTGTACTCAACATTCAAACCAAAATTGTCGGTGATTGAGAAAAGGAAGGCAAAAGTAAAGCGATCCGCGTCAGCACTATCTCCAAGAGTCTCATAGTCTTCATGTGAGTAACGTAAAGTTGCGGCAAACCAGTCGGTAAATTGATAACTAGCAAGTAACATTAAGCTCCAATACTCATCATCTTTAAGAATATCAAAGTTATCATACTCGATTGCTAGAGTAAGATCATTCGGGTTGTAACCAAGCCACATGTTGAATTGAGATATGTCAGTATCAGGGTTGGGTGATTGATCAACTTCTTGATGAGCGTAACCCAAACGGGCTTCCAAACCAGGAATGATCATTACCGAGGCAGCTAAATCGATTGCCATGTCATCTCCGTCGAAATGGTCGCTAACCCAATAGCCATCATGTATACCGAATGACAAACCGAATTGGCCATTATTAAAATTTGCACGAACTCCATCGACATAATTACGGCGGGTTTGGGCAGGGGATAATCCAAGTTCAGAGTCTCCAATCTTTGATCCAAGAACATAAGCGTTGGTTACAGCAGATAAGCCAGGTTTTTCATCTGCCTCGTATCCAAGGGCGGTTAGCTGGCGTCCAAATGAAAAATTGAAAACATCATTAACATTGTAACGGGCAAAGAGTTGCTCAAGGCCTATTGACGTGTTATCGTCATCACCTACACCTGCTCCAAATGCAATGTGAGCCTCCGCAGTAACCGGGGAGAGATCAAATAAGAAATCAATATCACCTTGGGTGGTGTACTGCTCGTTTTGTTGGCCATCTGCGATGTCCTCGTCATCATACCCAAGAATAAAATCAATATATCCGCGCATCTTAACACGGTTACCGAGGGCGATACCGGATGCGGTCAAGGTCTCATTTGCACCAAGCGCGGTACCTTCCGGATTGGAGGAAATTTGCGTGGTCATCATCCCAGGAATTTGCGCGAAAGCAGAAGACCCTAGAACTAGGGCAGATAGTAGCAAGGTAGTAAGTTTCATAATAAGTTTGAAGTTTTGTTTTAGAGTTTTATGCCAAAAACACATGATTGGGTCAAGTCGCAAGTAAGACCCCGAAAGGATGGAAAGCCAGGGCTATTTCCCTTCAAGTTCCAGTAACCTGGGCAATAACCCTGCAGGTAATTTTTGACGGTCACTTTCGGTGTTGACCGGGCCCTCAAACAAAAGAGCACCCCGAGCATCCGTAGCCCGCAGAAATTTCTGCCCGTCCTTTTCGGTGTAGTGCAGGGTACCCTGCTCATCGGTGACCACCTTTTGGTTTTCACTGGATGAATAGCTGAAAGATTGCACATCTGCCCCCGGTTGATGAACGGGACTGTGAGAACCGGGGGGAGAAGGAAGAGGGTCAGGTTGGGAAAAGCCTGGCATGGGTGACCGAAAAAGGCTCCCCGGAAAAGCCTGGCCAAATTCTCGCTCCAAAAGATCACGAATACTGGAGTTCCCCCTAAAGGGATCATCAAAAAAAGAAGAGTGACCAAAGGGATCCGCACCCAACGCTCTCCGAGGCTGTTTTTTCCGCACCGTCTTGTCCATCGTGGCAGAAAGCTTCAGGGGAGATCCTTTGCGGATGATAGCCAGGGACACCACTTGACCCGGTTTCTTTAGCCATACAAGTTGCCTGAATTGCTCGGGATTGACAAGAATTTGATCGTCCATTTTTTGCAGGATATCAAAAATTTGCACGCCTGCTTTTTCGGCCGGGCTCCCCTCCCCCACATGGATTACCTCCAGGTATATCCCCGCAGGGAAATCAAGTTGGTGGCTGGCCCCCGGGGATAATGGTTCGGTATGGAGCCCGAGGTATGCAACTGTGGCAGGCTTGGCCTGAAGAGACAGCAGAGTAAGAAGAGAACAAAGGCTAAGCCTTACGGTGGGATAAATCAGGCATTTCATAACATTTGCAGTCCTGACGGAAGAAATGAACCCTGAATCAGTAAAGGTCCACTTCCAGTATCAAAACTTCCTGTCGGGGGGTGGTGGATATAATACGGGTGTTGGAGGTGGGGTGCATCCAAAGGGTTTCATCAAGATAATGGTATCGGACTTGCCGGCCGGGCGCGAACCCGGGGCGTCGAATAAGGCCTTCATCCACCTGATGGATCAAGCGTTGCTGGACCTGCGGGTCCAGCCAGCCATTGGTGGGAACCCCGGAATGTGCCTCCAGTTCCTCCAGGCTTACACCATGCAGGGGGCTTGCCGCATCCTCCTCGATGGTGGCAAGTAGTGGCCCATCCGGTTGCATCTCAATTTTTTCTGCATCCAGGACGGGTGAATCCCAAAAAGAATGAGAGGGAAGGATAAAAAACATCCAGACCAAAGAGGCAGCGATGGCGAGTGCAGGAGGTAGAAAGAGAAGAAGTTTTTTCGATTTATTCTTGGGCTTTAGCACCTCGGGGGAGATCCTACGAAAGGAAACATCCCCGGAATCCCCAAGGGCATCCGCCACCCGTGCGGTGAAGGCATCGGTTGGGGGCTTGGGTTGCAGAGATTGAAGCTCTTTTTCAATATCCTCAAACTCGTTCATTTCTGTACCTTCTTTCCCTCTTGGGGCCTGTCATCCAATTCCGCGGGCAACCAATCCTTTAGTTTCTGCAAGGCGTACCGGTATCGGGAGGCCACAGTGTTAAGGGAGAGATCCAAAGTTCTCCCGATTTCATCAAAGGTGAGCTCTCCCCAAATTTTGAGGGTGAGAACTTCTTTTTGCTCAGGCGGAAGACGGTCAACCACCTTTAAAATCGCTTTCTGCCGTTCATCCTGTTCCAGGCTAAACTTAAAAGACTCATGCAGAGGTGACTCTGCCACCACCTTCTGCTCCCTTACCTTTCGCCTATCCAGGCTACGGGCCCAATCGATCGCAAGCCTTCGAACCTGTCGGTAGACAAGACCGGGTGCGACTTCCCCGGTATGCCCGTATAATCGCCATATCCGAACAAATGCCTCCTGAACAAGATCTTCCGCATCATGAGGATTGCGGGCTTGCTGGCGGGCAAAAAGTAAAAGTTTAGCCCCGTGACGGGCAAACCATGACTTCCATATGGGTTCGGTGTTCATAGTAGATACATCATTAAGAGCGAAATACTTTCTTCGATTTGTTTTACCATTTTAAAAAAAAGGACTGACTGGACAAATTATTATCAAACCCGGCTTTTTTTAAGCAAATTCAAAAAACGGAAGAAATTGGCATCAGTTATGCAAACCCTGTTTTCAAAAGGGCAAAATAGGAAACTAAGTATGGTTTCAAAATAATAATGCGCGACCTGGGCTGGGTCGCGCATTTTTTTTGTTTTGATTACAGGGTCGAGGGTTGTCGGTGTTTCCTTGAAGTCATAAGCTTCCTTATTTAAAAGAGAGATTCTGTTCCCATAAGTTGTAGACCTAATGAAATTAAGCCATGACATGCATCTCGCGTACTGTACCAATGTACATCGGGGAAATACCTGGGAAGAAACCTTTCACTCTCTGCAGTCCGATGTCCTCGCCGTTCGGAAGCAAGTCTGCCCGGACCAGCCTTATGCGATTGGTTTACGCCTCGGAGCCGAGGCCGCCCGCACCCTCCGGGATCCCGCAGAACTTCTCTCTTTCCAGAGGTGGCTGGAGGATCACCACTGCTATATTTTCACGATTAATGGTTTTCCTTACGGGGAATTTCATGGAACCCGGGTAAAAGAACAGGTCTACCGGCCAGACTGGACCTCCCAGGACCGTCTCGATTACACCCTAGTTCTTTTTGAAATCCTGGAACAGTTACTGCAACCCGGAGAGGAGGGAAGTGTAAGCACATTACCCGGTTCCTTTAAAGAATTTATCTCTCCGCAAGAAATTCCTGACATACTCTTCCAAAATATAGTTACCTGCTCGCAGGCCGTGGAAAAAATAGAGAAAGCGAAGCAATTGGACCTCCACCTTGGCCTGGAACCCGAACCTTTGGGCTTGTTTGAAACCTGCCCTGAAACCCTTTCTTTTTTTGATCAACTCCAACAGCACACTTCTGAGCCGCAATCTTTGCTTGCTAAAATTGGGGTAAATTATGACTGCTGCCACCTCGCCGTGGAAGGAGAAGATGCCGCCACAGGTCTGCAAGCTCTTGACGAGGCCAATATCCGCCTAAGCAAACTTCATATAAGCTCCGCCCTCACCGCCCAACCCACCCCGGCCAATCTCACGATCCTGGAAAACTTTGTCGAAGAGGTCTACCTTCACCAAGTGGTGGTGAGTCAAAACGGAAAGGTTTTGAAAAGAGTGAAAGATCTCGACCTTGCCCTGACTCAAGCAAAAGAATCCGATGGGGAAACCGGAGATGAATGGAGAATTCACTTTCATGTCCCCCTGCATGCGGGCCCGGGAAATGGGTTGGGCGATACAGGCATGCATGTGTTGGACAGCTTGGACTGGCTCGCCCAGTCCCCGGAAAAATGTAAGCATTTGGAGATGGAGACATACACCTGGGAAGTTCTACCCCAGGCATTGCGTTCGGAAAGTGTGGTGGACCAGGTTGCCAAAGAATATGCCTGGACCCTGGAGGCTCTTCGGGCAAGAGGAATCCATAGAGTACCCGACGCATGACCTCTGCCCCCTCTGCTCCCAGACTTTTTCAGCATGTCCTTACCCTGGGGCGTGTATCCAACCTGCCCACTGTCTGGACAAATTGCCTGGCCGCCTGGGCCATTAATTTAAGCGTCAATGAGAGAGTACGGGGTATGCCTGAGTGGAATCAGCTGGGTATCTTCCAGCTGGAGCTCCTTTTACCCCTGATCCTCGGGGCCAGTCTCATGTACATGGGCGGCTGTACCCTCAATGATGCGTTCGATCAAAACTTTGACCGGGATCATAACCCTCACCGTCCACTTCCCAGTGGAGCGGTGACCGCCCGCTTTGTCTGGATTTTGGGGATATTGGAAATGATCCTCGGAGCCTGGGCATTGTGCAGCCTGGCCCAATGCGACACTTATTGGGTCGCCGGGTTAGCCCTGTGCATTATCACCTACGATATGGTTCACAAGAAGTGGGCGGGAGGGGTATTTTTGATGGGTGGCTGCCGGCTCCTTCTCTGGGCGTCCGCAGCCACTTGTGGAACAAGCACCACGGTCATCTTCCCCCTTACCTGGATCTGGGGGGGAACCCTCGCCTTTTATGTGGTGGGGATTAGTATGTTTGCCCGGGGGGAAGCCAAAGAGGGAGATGAGGCACCGCGGATTTCCATTCTTTTTCTTTTCGCTTCTCCACTCGTGGCCCTCGCCGCCCTGGTTCATTGGAATAATTTGGACCCGATCCGGGTATTTTTAGTGAATGTTGTGGGATTGTTTTTTGGGTGGATTGCCCTCCAGGCCATCCTGCAGATACGGGAAGGTAAAAAGGGGGCGATCGGGAAAGGGGTATCCAACTTACTGGCAGGGATTTGCGTAACAGATGCCGTGGTCGTTTCCTTTTGTGTGCCGGCCTTGATTTTGCCTATGCTTTGCCTCTATCCTTTTGCCCGATGGGTGCAAAAGAAGTTTGCGGCGACCTAAGCTTAGATTACCCTGTATTGTATGCCTACCACCTATTCGACCATCCGCAAAAATATCCGTCTGGACTTTAGCCACCGGGTGTACTTTACCCAGGACTGTTTTTCCCATGCCAATGAGACCCTGGCAGGCATTGTCCAACCTCACCGGAAAAACCAGCCTTCGAAGATTATTGTTTACCTGGATGAAGGCATGCTGGACGGAAACCCCAACTTGCCCGGACAAATCGAAAGTTATTTCAAAGCCAGGGAAGATGCCTTGAATCTGGTTTGTTCTCCCATCTTTATCCGGGGCGGGGAATCAGCGAAAAATGAATGGAGCCTGGTAGAAAAGATTTGGAGCGACCTCAATGCCTTTTCCCTTTGCCGGCATTCCTATGTGATCGTGATTGGAGGAGGAGCGGCCTTGGACATGGTTGGGTTTGCCGCCTCCACGGCTCACCGGGGGATTCGACTGGTACGCCTCCCTACCACCACCCTGAGCCAGGGAGACGGAGGGGTTGGGGTCAAGAATGGCATTAATTATTTTGGGAAGAAAAATTGGGTTGGTACCTTTTCGGTGCCCTATGCGGTCCTCAATGATTTCGCCTTCCTTCGGGGCCTGCCCCAAGGGCAAAAGCGGGCGGGTTTTGTGGAAGCGGTCAAGGTTGCCCTGATTCGGGACCGGTCATTTTTCGAACAGATTGAAGCCCGTGCCCATGATCTGGCTCGGTTTGATGAAGAAGCCATGCGTCATGTTATACGGAAAAGCGCTGCCCTTCACCTTGAGCATATTGCAGGATCAGGTGACCCCTTTGAGCATGGTTCCGCCCGCCCTCTTGACTTCGGTCACTGGGTCGCCCACAAACTGGAACAAATTTCTGACTTCCGCATCGGGCATGGGGATGCCGTGGCTATTGGCTTGGGTGTGGACCTTCTGTATTCGGCAAAGATTGGATTAATCAAAAAGTCATCTGCGGAAAGATGCCTCCAGCTTCTTGAGGCTTTAGGGTTTAAACTTTACGATGAAATCCTCCGTTCTGAAAGCGATCAGGGTAAACCGGTAATTCTCGAAGGCTTGGAAGAATTTCGTGAACACCTGGGTGGGGAATTAACCATTACCTTACTTCAGGGTATTGGCGAAGGGGTGGAAGTGCATGCCATGGATAAAGACAAAATCCTGGAGTCTGTGGACGACTTATGCACCCGCAACCTTGTCCGTCAGGAAAAATAAAAGAATGACCAATACGAAGGGTGCTTCGTTTCCGCGGGTTGCGGTTATCAATTTAGTCGGACTTTGCCGCAGGCATTTAGGGAAGGATATGCCCCGGGTGACTGCCTTCACCCAAAAAAATGGCTACCAGGACCGACTGATTCGCCCCACCCTTCCGGCCCTCACCTGTTCAGCCCAGGCAACCTACCTAACCGGCACATTGCCGGAAAAACATGGGATCGTCGGGAATGGCTGGTATGACCGCACCCTCAACGAGCATCATTTCTGGAAACAATCCAATGCCCTGGTCCAGGGCGATAAAATCTGGGATGTGATCAAGAGAGACCGGCCCGGGTTTACATGTGCCAAACTTTTTTGGTGGTATAATATGTATTCCACGGCTGACTTTTCGATTACCCCCCGTCCGTTGTACGGATCGGACGGGAACAAGCAATTTGATATCCACAGCCATCCGATGGGAATAAGGGATGAAATCAAAAAAGAACTGGGAGAATTCCCCTTTCCTTCATTCTGGGGCCCCATGGCAGGTATTGCCTCCTCGCAATGGATTGCCGACTCCGCCCGCTGGATTGAAGATCGTCATGCCCCGGACCTCTCCCTGATCTATCTGCCTCACCTGGACTATGACCTCCAACGGTACGGACCCACCGATGACAGGCTCCCCAAAGCCCTTTTGGAAATCGATCAAGTTGCTGGTGACTTAATTGCTTATTTTGAGAACAAGGGAGTCACCCCCATCCTGCTCTCGGAGTACGGGATTTCCGAAGTTGATAAGGTGATCTACCCGAACCGGGATTTCCGCCATCAAGGATGGCTGTCCATCAAGGAGGAATTTGGTAAGGAAACCCTAGATTGTGGTGGCTCGGATGTTTTCGCCCTGACCGATCACCAAGTTGCCCACATTTATCTAAATAATCAAAGCCCTGACTTCCGGAAAAAAGTACGGGCATGCCTCGAATCCCTGGACGGTGTCGACGAAGTATTGGAGGGGCCGGCCCGCATGAAAGCCGGACTCAATCACGAGCGGGCTGGTGACCTGATCGCCCTGAGTAAAGAGAACGCATGGTTTGCCTATTACCATTGGATTGATGATGCCATGGCTCCAGAATTTGCCCGCTGTATTGATATACACCGCAAATATGGGTATGATCCCGCCGAATTATTTTTTGACCCCGACCTCACCGCACCAAAAGTGAGGGCAGCCCGAAAACTAATAGCCAAAAAATTGGGATTCAGGGTGCATATGGACCTGATCCCGCTGGACGCGTCTCTGGTTAAAGGAAGTCATGGCGTGATCCCCAAGGATCAAGCGGACTGGCCAATCCTGTGCGGTCCGGTCGTACACGATTCCCTTTCCCCTCTGGAACCGACCGATGTTTTTTCAGTCATCCGGAAAACCCTTCTTTCCACCTAAAACTCTACGAGGTTAAGCCAAGTCGTACCCCGCAACGATTGAATCAACGGGGAGGTGATGACTTAGCCAGCATCTCGGCAAATAACCCGTCCCAGCCCAGGGATTTAAGCCTGGAACGCATTCTTCGGAATCCGGCACCATACACTGGGTTTTCATTCTTCATCATATTTTCCCGAAGTAAAAGTGATACCTTACTTTTGTCCTGAGCCAGGCAAATCTCCGAAATAAGATTACAAAACCCTTCAATTTCCGCCGGAGTGGAATCAATAAAACGTTCATTAAGCCAGACATGAGCATACTCATGGGCAAGCACCGAAATGCATTCCACATAAGGAAGACCGGAAAGAATATAGATCCGGTGCTCAAAACTTGTGGAGGAATCCACCCCGCGGGTTACTTTGAACTTGGTCAGGGTAAGCCCACGCAGTTTACCCTCTGACTTGATCCGTTTCGCTTCTCGGTCTAAGAATGAGCGATCCACAAGCTCAATCTGGATAGGCTCATCCGGCAGAGCCATACCCACCCCGCGGAGAACGGGTACCACCCTGGCCCGGACCAGGGACAATTTTTCTCCATCAAGGACAGCATCCTCCAGGCAAACCTGGCAGCTAACCCGACCGTCACGAAAGTATTGCTTCGGGGTCGAATCTTCCCGGCGAAAAAAACGGGCACAACTATCACAGGATGAAACCTGAGAGGCATGATCCACGTGCACTAATCCACCCCATGGCCCTTTTCCCAAAGCCTCCCCTCCGACAAATGATTGGCGGCAGGACAGGCAGCGAAAGCATTGATCATGATATTTATCATCCCCGGCTTCGCGGTATCCATCCCCGACTTTTGCCTTACAGGATGCACATCTTTCCACCGCGGACCATTTTTGCATATACGCCTGGTCTTCGCGAACAAAGCGGGAAATCGAAAAATAATAATCGCGGCCGTTTACCTGAAGCCCAACCCGGGGGCCATCGACTTCAAAAACCACCCCATCCACCTCAGTGCCATTGGTGCTGGTAAATATCCTGCCTTGTAAAAAAAGGCTTGGGCCAAAAAAGCCCAGGACAACCCACAAGCAGGATTGAAACAATAATCTCAGGATTGCAGAATATTTTCCCAAAACTGTATCCTGGATGCAACCTGGCCGGGTCCGGGCATGCCCGGTTTTTCCCGTTTGGCAAAGGCCCGATCCAAATCAAAAACCTCACGCCAATCCTTGCGGAGTTTATCCGAGACAGCAAATGCTTCCTCATCTGATAATTCGGGCAAGGGCACTTTCTTTTCCTCACTCAAAGCGACGAGAGAGCCAACCACATGATGTGCCTGCCGAAAGGCCACACCGGCTTCCACCAGATAATCCGCTAAATCGGTGGCGAGCAATAAAGGGTCCGAGGCGGCGGCCCGGCACTTTTCCTCCTTAAAGTTCGCAGAGCCAAGACAGCCGGCGGCGACAGCCAGGCATTGACTTAGCTGATCGAGAGAATCAAAAACAGGCGGTTTATCCTCCTGCAAGTCGCGGTTATAAGTTAAGGGCAGGCCCTTAATGGTGACCAGAAGATTGGTGAGGTTGCCAATAATTCTTCCCGTTTTCCCCCGAATGAGTTCAAAGGAGTCGGGGTTCTTTTTTTGAGGCATCAAGGAGGAACCGGTGGTGAAAGTATCCGGTAATTCAACAAAGCCGAATTCCGTTGAATTCCATAGTATAAAATCTTCGGCTAAGCGGGATAAATGAAGGGCAGAGGTGGAGCAGGCACTGGCAAATTCCACAAAAAGATCCCGGTCCGCAACCGCATCCATCCCATTAGGCGTGATTCTCGGAGAACCATCGGTGTCCACAAAGCCTAATGCCTTGGCAGCAAACTCACGGTCCAGTGGCAAGGTGGAACCCGCAATTGCTCCGGACCCAAGGGGGCAAACATTGGCATGCTCAGCGACTTGAGAAAATCTTTCATGATCCCGGCCGAATGACTCAACGTAGGCAAGTAAATGATGACCCACGGTTACGGGTTGAGCCCGTTGTAAATGGGTGTAACCGGGGATGGGTAAAGCAGCATAGCGTTTGGCCAAGTCGAGCATGGACAACATCAAACCCTCTAGCCCCGTCTTTACCTGCATGCAGGCATCCTTGAAAAACAGGCGCATATCGGTGGCCACCTGATCGTTTCGGCTTCGACCGGTGTGGAGCTTGTCCGCCGCATCTGTTTTGGCCCGTAGTGCCTGCTCCAGGTTCATGTGCACATCCTCAAGTTCCAGTTGCCAGGGAAAAGAATCCTCTTTGATCTCTTCAAATAACTCGTGGATGCCTTTTTCAATGGCTTTAAATTCCTCATCGGAAAGCAAGCCCACATGAGCGAGCATAGAGGCATGCCCAAGGCTGCCTTTTAAATCATAGGGAGCGAGTCGCATATCAAAGGATACAGACTCTCCAAAAACTTGCATCAAGGCGTCCGGTTGCTCAGAAAATCGACCACCCCAAGTAACTTGCTTTTTTTCCTTTTGCATAGAGAAACATCATCCAAAGGAAAGGAATTGTCGCAACCATATTTAAGGTTGCCTGAAGAAAACTGGCTCTAAGAGAAAATCTTGCGAACCTTGGCCGCGGCATGATCGCGGTTAAGTTTTGCAATGTAGTCCAATGAAATATCCTTGGGGCAGGCAGCCGAACATTCACCATAATTCCGGCAGTTACCAAATCCAGATTCATCCATGGCTTCCACCATCGCCAGTACTCTTTTGTCCTTTTCCGCCTTACCCTGCGGAAGGAGGTTGAGGTGACCGGCTTTTGCGGAGGTAAAGAGCATAGCCGAGGCATTCTTGCAGGATGCCACGCATGCTCCGCATCCAATACAGGCAGCTGCATCCATGGCTTTGTCTGAGTCATCTTTGGGCACAGGTAAAGCATTTCCATCCGGGGCACTACCTGTTCGGACTGTTATGTATCCACCGGCCTGAGTGATTCGGTCAAAGGCTGAACGATCCACCACCAGATCGCGAACGACGGGAAAAGCACGGGCGCGGAAAGGCTCAATGGTAACGGTGTCCCCATCACTAAATTTACGCATGTGTAACTGGCAGGTTGTCGTTGAATCCTCAGGACCGTGGGGTAAACCATTGATGGTAAGAGAACAGGATCCGCAGATCCCTTCCCGGCAGTCATGATCAAAGAGAATAGGCTCGGTACCCTGTTCCAATAATTGCTCGTTTAATTGATCCATCATTTCCAGGAAAGATGAATCTTCAGATACGCCCTCTAACTGATGAGTCTCAAAGCGACCCTCATCTTCTGCATCATCTTGTCTCCAAACTCTGAGAATTAATTTCATAAAATTTCCTTATTTGTAACTACGCACGGCGAGTTTTACATTATCGTACTTTAATTCCTCCTGATGGCGAGCCGGAGTTTGGCCCTCTCCCTTGTATTCCCATACCGCAGCGTGGGCAAAGTTTTCGTCATCCCGGGTGGCTTCCCCGTCTTCCGTTTGATATTCCTCCCGGAAATGCCCGCCACAGGATTCATTCCTTTCCAACGCATCCCGGCAAAGCAATTCACCAAAGTCTATAAAATCACGTACCCGGCCCGCTCTCTCAAGCTCCGCGTTGAGGTTGTCGCTTGCACCTGGAACCAGAAGATTTTTGTTAAAATCATCCCGAAGGTCCTGGATTTCACCAATGGCTTTTTCCAGACCGGGAGCATTGCGGGCCATGCCGGCATACTCCCACATGATTTGGCCAAGTTGTTTGTGATAGGACCGTGCGGAACGGTTTCCGTTTGTGGAGGTAAGTTGATCAACACGCTCTCGGACAGATTCCATTACTTCCTTCACTTCAGGGGAGTCCGGGCTGATCGCACCGGCTCCGGAATTGGCCAAATAATTCCCAATGGTGTAAGGAATCACAAAGTAACCGTCACTCAAACCTTGCATCAGGGCACTAGCTCCGAGGCGGTTGGCTCCATGGTCCGAAAAGTTTGCTTCGCCCAAGGCAAAACAACCGGGAATGGTGGTCATCAGGTTGTAATCAACCCATAACCCTCCCATGGTGTAGTGGATGGCCGGATAAATCCTCATGGGTCTTTGGTAAGCGTTCTCACCGGTGATTCTTTCGTACATTTGAAAGAGATTTCCGTAACGCTCACGGATGACATCTTCCCCGAGACGGGAAATGGCATCCGCAAAATCCAAGTAGACCCCGCGACCCCCTGGACCTACGCCTCTACCCTCATCGCATGCCTCCTTGGCGGAACGGCTAGAAATATCCCGGGGGGCAAGGTTTCCAAAGCTTGGGTATTTTCTTTCCAGGTAATAATCTCGGTCTGCTTCCGCTATATCATTGGGGTTTTTACCACAATCCTCAGCCTTTTTGGGCACCCATACCCTTCCGTCATTTCGCAAGGACTCTGACATTAACGTGAGCTTGGACTGATGGTCCCCTGAAACCGGAATACACGTGGGGTGAATCTGGGTGAAGCAAGGGTTGGCGAAACCTGCACCTCTACGATAAGCACGGTAAGTGGCGGTGACATTACAGCCGATCGCATTGGTGGAAAGATAATACACATTACCATACCCGCCGGTGCAAAGAAGGACGGCATCTGCGGTCCATGCCTTGGTTTCACCGGTCGCTAGGTTACGGGTGATAATTCCCTTGGCATGACCATCAACCACCACAAGGTCGAGCATTTCATGCCGGGTATGCATTTTTACCTGACCGGTTGAAATTTGACGGCTCAAAGCACTGTATGCACCCAACAATAATTGCTGCCCCGTTTGACCCCGGGCATAAAAAGTCCGGCTCACTTGAGCTCCACCAAAGGAACGATTGGCAAGCAAGCCCCCATATTCACGGGCAAAAGGGACACCTTGGGCCACGCACTGGTCAATGATATTGGTGCTTACCTGAGCCAGGCGGTAAACATTGGCCTCACGGGAACGAAAATCACCACCCTTTACAGTGTCGTAAAACAAGCGGTGGATACTGTCTCCATCGTTCTGATAATTTTTGGCCCCATTGATTCCACCCTGAGCGGCAATGGAGTGAGCCCGGCGGGGGGAATCCTGATAACAAAAACAATCCACATTGTAACCAAGTTCTCCCAGCGTGGCCGCAGCCGAACCACCGGCCAACCCGGAACCTACAACGATCACTCGGTACTTTCGCTTATTCGCCGGATTTACCAATTTGGATGAGAAACGATGGTTGTCCCACTTTTCAGATAGCGGGCCTTCGGGGATTTTGGAATCGAGGTTCATGTTGTTGATTTCGTGATTGGGTCCTATCGAGACGCGAGGGTATCGGAGAATAAAGATGGGTCAAAAAATGAAATAAAATCGAGTGTCTGTCCTAACACTAATATCGGGATGATCGAAAAGCCCAAGAAAATGATCCAGGCGTAAGCTTTTGCAACAAGATCAATTTTTACACGCCAGGATTCGGAACGAATACCCAGAGACTGAAAAACACTGCTGAAGCCATGGCTTAGGTGCCCACACAATAAAAACATGGCAAGGATGTAAAAAACAGAAACCCAGATATGTTGGAAACCGGCCAGTACCATTGTGTAAACATCATGGACTTCCTCCCCTTCCGGTGCTCCCACCGAGGTCATCATGTCGTTGTACTCGGGATAAACGGTGCGAACGGTAAAATGTAGGAGGTGAAAAACGATAAAGAAAAGCAGGATGGTCCCGGACAAACCCATCTTGAGAGAAGACAAACCAGCCCGTTTAGTGACTTCCACATCATTGCTCTGTGGTCGTGCGGCCCGATTCTCCCGGATTAAAATTATCGCAGTCCAGGCATGGATGACGACACAAACCAACAGGAAGAGGCGAGACCCCCACAGAATCGGCATGGGCAGCGATTGAAGGGCATGGGCGTAAGCGTTTATTTTGTCTTGGCCAAGCAGGACTTGAAGGTTGCCGGCCATATGTACGAATACAAACCCAATCAGTACAATGCCGGTAAGGGCCATGAGGTATTTTTTTCCTAAAGAGCTACTAAACATAGTGGTTATGGATTATTATATCTAATTCTTTGACTTGCCCAAACAAAACACGAGGACAATCCATGGTTAAGTTACTACTATAAGCGGTGTCAATTAGCTAAATTAATAGCTGTGCCCAAAAAGTAAATTATTTTAGTTCGTATAAAGTGTGAACAAAAGAGAGTTGCAAGGGGTAAGCCGAGCGTGTCATTGATTAATATTTGTATCATGAAATATATCTTCATAACTGGTGGTGTTGTATCATCCTTGGGCAAAGGACTAACTTCAGGGGCCCTGGGAGCCCTTCTTGAACAACGGGGACTCACAACTAGAATCCAAAAATTTGACCCCTATCTGAATGTAGACCCGGGCACGATGAGTCCCTTCCAACATGGTGAAGTTTATGTGCTGGATGATGGGGCAGAGACAGACCTGGACCTTGGGCATTACGAACGCTTTACATCGGGTAAACTTTCCCGTTTCAATAATTTAACCAGTGGGCAAATTTATGAATCTGTCATCCGCAAGGAAAGACGGGGAGATTACCTTGGTAAAACCGTTCAGGTTATTCCCCATGTTACCAATGAAATCAAGGACCGGATCCATGCCGCAGGGGAAGGCGTAAATGTGCTGATTACGGAAATCGGAGGAACCATCGGAGATATCGAAGGCCTGCCTTTTACCGAAGCCATGCGTCAGTTTGCCAGCGAAGTCGGCAAAGCCAATGTTCTTTTCATTCATATGACTCTATTACCCAGCCTAAAAGCAGCGGGGGAGCTCAAAACCAAGCCCACTCAGCAAAGTGTGGCAAAACTTCGGGAAATCGGAATTCAGCCCGATATTTTAGTTTGCCGGACCGAACAGCCAATCACCAAAGAAATTCGGGAGAAACTCTCGCTTTTTTGCAGCGTTCCCAAGGAGGCAGTGATTGAAGAAATGGATGTAAAACATTCCATCTATGAATTACCCCACATGTTAAAAAAGGAAGGCTTGGACCGATTGGTTACCCGCTTTCTTGGCTTGGATGCCCCGGCACCCAAGCAGGATGAGTGGGAAGAGGTCGTTCACCGTTTGCTCAACCCCAAGCACAAGGTGCGGATCGGCATGGTAGGGAAATATATGGATCTCCAGGATTCATATCTTTCAGTCAATGAATCCCTTGTCCATGGCGGTATTCGCAATGACTGTGAAGTTGAAGTCGTATACCTCGACGCCGAAGACATTGAAAAGGACGGCCCCGAAGCTCACCTCCAGAACCTTCACGGAGTCTTGGTTCCCGGAGGATTTGGAGATCGGGGCACCGAGGGGAAAGTCATGGCTTCCAAGTATGCCCGGGATAATCATCTTCCCTATTTTGGTCTCTGCCTTGGGATGCAAATTGCGGTTATTGACTTTGCCCGAAATGTGCTGGGTCTTGAAAAGGCAAACAGCGAAGAATTTGATCCCCAAACACCGGACCCTGTCATTCACATTATGGATGACCAAAAATCCGTCGAAGATAAAGGGGCAACCATGCGCCTAGGTGCCTGTCCTTGTGCTCTCAAAAAAGGATCAGCCGCATACCTCGCTTACGAGAAAGATGAGGTGTCAGAAAGACATCGTCACCGTTTTGAATTTAACAACGCCTACCGTGATCAGTTGGAATCGGCAGGCTTACTGGTTACAGGGACCAATCCGGAGCGAGACTTGGTCGAGATCGTGGAAGTGAAAAATCATCCCTGGTATGTGGGCGTCCAGTTTCATCCTGAATTTCAATCCAAGCCAAACAAAGCCCACCCGCTTTTTGCTTCCTTTATCGAAGCTTCCCTGAACCGCAAGCTCGCCAATTCCCCTGAAAAAACCGCGGTTGACCCCACAACTGAATAGCTTGCCATGAGCAGGTCATCCAGGTGGTGATGGCTTTATTTTGGTCTTTGCTGATCGACAAAAAAGATTCAATATAGTCTCTGTGATTGTTGATGCCCACACCCATAGCTATCCACCAAGCATAAGGAATAACCCGACTGCTTTTGCCCAAAGACAGAACGAGACACATTGGCTTGCATTAGTGAGCCCATCGTCCCCTAAGAGCTTACAGGGTTGGGTTTCAAACGACCAAATGATAAAAGATATGGAGTCAGCCAAAGTGGATAAGGCTGTCCTGCTTGGCTGGTATTGGGAAAACCCGGAGTCCTGCCTTATTCATAATGACTGGCATGCCCAGTGCCTCCAACAATTCCCGGAGAGATTCATTGGTTTTGCATCTCTTCATGCCCAATTACCCGACCCGGTGGAAGAACTTAAAAAAAGAATGAACCAAGGATTCCAAGGCATAGGCGAGTGTCACCCATGGGTCCAAGGATCCGCTATTAAAGAAAAATCGTGGGTGAAATGCATGGAGTTTGCCAGCACCCACCATTGGCCTGTCACCTTCCATATTACTGAACCGGTTGGTCATGATTATCCAGGTCGGGTCCCCACCCCCTTTGAAGATTTCCTTTGGCTGGCCCGGGAATTCCCCAATCTCAAAATTATATTGGCCCATGCCGGTGGCTTATTTCCCTTCTACGAGCTCAACCCAAAAATTCGACAGGAAATAAGCAATATATACTATGATCTCGCCGCTTGCCCTTTACTTTATGAATCAAGCCTCTATCGAAAAATAATCGATACAGCCGGGGCCCATAAAATTCTCTGGGGGACTGATTACCCGCTCCGTATTTTCCCGCGAACTCAAAAAGAACCTGACATGGCAACCTTTCGCAACATGATGGAGGAAGAGTCCGGGTTGACCGAAGAGGAACAAGCCCAAATCCTAGGAACAAACCTTTTATCCCTGCTCCCATGTTAATAGAGCTGGAAAAAGTAGCTCCCTTTCCCTTGCCCACAAAGATAGTGCAAGAATCAGAGATTTGGGGTGCCGATATCTCTTTCCCCCCCAAATCAGCTTCCCTGCTCTCCGCCCAGTCAGGAATGGGGAAGTCCACCCTTCTTCATCTTATTTACGGTTTAAGAAAAGATTTCAGCGGGAAGGTTTTAATCAACGGTCAAGACACCCGGGATATTCCCCATCAAAACTGGGAAAATGTAAGAAAGACATCCATCTCGATGGTTTTCCAAGACCTGCGCCTATTTCCCCACTTATCGGCAAGGGACAATATCCTTCTTATTCCCACTCAAAACGAAACAATACCTGCCATGGAGGAAATGGCGGACCGTTTAGGCATGAGCCCCTTCCTTGACCACAAAGTGTCCACCCTGTCTCATGGGCAGCGCCAGCGAATCGCGATTATTCGGGCCCTTTCCAAGCCTTTCCAGTTGCTTCTGCTTGATGAACCATTCAGTCATCTCGATGAAGCCAATCAATTACAAGCCTCGCTGTTAATTCAGGAAATCACAGAACGGAATGGTGCCTCCATGATTCTTTCTTCCCTTGGAACCACCCCTCCCCTCAACTTCGATCACCAATATTCACTCTAATGGCGGTTTTCCAAAAAAAGAGGCTTCAACGCTGCTTGCAAGTCGCAGGACCTCGCAAGGAGTTAACCATTGCCAGCCTGGGGTGCCTGCTTGGGAGCACCCTGCTCCTGCTTGCAGTTCAGTTGTACCAGGACATAAACCACTACCTAGAGCAAAATGAAGGGCCAAAAAATTATTTCACCATGAATAAAAAGGTGGAAGGTGGGGCCTTGGTAAATTTAGGCAAAAAAGATGAATCCTTTTCTCCTGAAGAGTTACAAGCTATTCAAGCCTTGGAGGGCGTAAAAAGAATTGGAGGTTTTAAACGCAATCAATTTCCGGTTACCGTTTATATCTGGCCTACGGGAAAAGTCGGGCTTGGTTCGGCCGCAAAGGCTGACTTATTTTTTGAATCCATCCCCGACGCATTCCTTGATTTTGTACCGAAAGAATGGAAATGGGAGGAAAATGCAACCCTGGTGCCCATCATGGTTCCGAAATTCTACCTGGATCTGTGGAATTTTGGCCTGGCTCCATCCCGGGTGGAGTATCCCTCGCTCTCCACTGAAGCGGCAACAGGTATGCCTATTGAAATATTTATCGGCCGACAAAGAACGACTACCCTGGATGGTAGGTTTGTGGCTTTCAGTAAGCGGATAAACAGCGTGCTTGTACCGGAAAGTTTTCTGGCCTGGGCAAATAAAAAATTTGCTGAACCAGCTAAGGATGACTTCTTTTTTCTTTGGAAAGACTCCGTCATTGATGGTCCTCCCCGCTCCCGCAGCCAGTTGCTTGAGATGGTTGACGAACCTGCGTTTTCATCCTGGGAAATCTCCCCCCTTGGTGATCCTGCAAAAAAAGTACCGGCTTCATCCCTTTTAAGTTCAAGCAAGAAGAAACCGCAACCGTCCCGGATCATTTTAGAAATTATGGATACTCCATCGGCGGCTCTTCTTCAATTTATCGAAGAAAATCACTATGAATTAAACCGTGAATTCCCCGAGCAGGATTTCCTAAAAAAAGCAATGAGTGGGCTTTTTTTAGGGATAGCTGCTGTGGGAGGACTCCTATCAATTTTATCGATCGCCACTTTTGCATCGAGTTTTCGGTTGCTTGTCTCAAAAGCTTCAGTTCATTCCAGAAACTTGCTCCTTCTCGGATTCTCAGAGAAAGAGATTACATCGGTTTTCTTCTTCCGCTTCCTGCGTTTATTTACATGGAACCTCTCGCTTTCTGTTCTATTGGGTCTCTTTTGTAATTATGTTATGATGAATCAGGTGAAAGAATTTGGCATAGTGCTAAGCCCATGGCTTTATGCAAACAGCCTACTTTTTCTCGGCTTGTATTCCTTTTGCTTTCTCGCAGTAAATCGGCTGGTTATCAAAAATGCTGTGCAAGAACTTACGGCATAACTGACTGGGGATTAATTCCAACGGAAACTCACAACATGCTTTATGGTTGCCATTTAATCTAGTTAAAGAGCCGTCATTTAATTTTCATCGCCAGTTGATCGTCTTTGGCAGAAAAAGCAACTTCACTCCCCTCCTCTACCTCACCTGCGATCAACGCCCGGGCAAGTTGGGTCTCCACTTGTTTCTGCAAGAATCTCTTAAGGGGACGGGCTCCATAAGTTGGGTCATATCCCTTTTCCCCGATCCACTTTTTAGCGGCATCCGTAAAGACAACGGTTACTTTGCGATCCACAAGCCGCTTATTAAGACCGGCAAGCAAGAGATCCACAATATCTGTAATCTCTTCAAGGCTGAGAGGTTTAAAAAGAACCACATCATCAATTCGATTGAGGAATTCGGGACGAAAATGGTCTCTCAAGTCAGCCATCACCGATTCACGGGCAGACTCAGGGATCTCATTATCGATTAGGTTATCCTGCAAATATCGACTGCCCACATTGGAGGTCATGATGACCACAACATTCTTAAAGTCCACGGTGCGACCCTGAGAATCGGTGAGCCGCCCGTCGTCCATCAATTGAAGCAGGACATTGAACACATCGGGGTGTGCTTTCTCAATTTCGTCAAAAAGGATAACGGAGTAAGGCTTACGGCGCACCGCTTCAGTGAGCTGCCCCCCCTCTTCATAGCCAACATATCCGGGAGGAGCTCCAATGAGACGGGCAACGGAGTGCTTTTCCATATACTCGGACATATCAATCCGGATTACATTATTTTCACTATCGAATAGGCTCTCGGCCAAGGTTTTGGCTAGCTCAGTCTTGCCAACTCCGGTAGGGCCCAGGAAGAGGAAAGAGCCAATGGGACGATTGGGGTCCTTGATGCCAGCCCGTGCCCGCATGATCGCCTCGGCAACCGCATCCACTGCTTCTTCCTGTCCAATCACTCGTTCATGGAGAATACTTTGCAGGCGGAGGATTTTCTCCCGCTCCCCTTCGATTAATTTGGTTACAGGAACACCTGTCCACCTGGCCACAATGTCGGCAATTTCTTCGGCTGTTACTTCTTCCTTTAGAATGGCGTCATCCTGCTTGTCCGCTTTCTCCAAAGCTAGCAGCTCCGCTTCCAACGTGGGAAGCTTGCCATGCTTTAACTCGGCTACAAGATTAAGATCATAAGCCCGTTCCGCTCTTTCCATCTCTGCCCGGGTTGATTCTATCTGCTCCCGTAAAACTCGTACATCGTCGATACCCTTGCGCTCATTTTCCCACTGCCGCTTGATCGTTTCCATCTTGTCCCGGGTATTACCCAATTCTTTACGAAGTACTTCCAGGCGATCTTTGCTGGCCGTATCTTTTTCCTGCTTTAAAGCAGTCTCCTCAATTTCAAGCTGGAGGACGCGACGGCTTATTTCATCTAACTCCGCAGGCATACTATCAAGCTCAGTCCGGATCATCGCACAGGCTTCATCCACTAAGTCAATGGCCTTGTCAGGCAGAAACCGATCGGAAACATAACGGTTAGAAAGGACGGCTGCATTCACCAAGGCCTCATCCCTGATATTAACCCCATGGTGGATTTCAAAGCGTTCTCTTAATCCCCGTAAAATTGATATGGTGTCTTCCACATTTGGCTGCTCAACCAACACCGTTTGGAAGCGGCGCTCCAGGGCGGCATCCTTCTCGATATATTGCCGGTACTCATTGAGTGTCGTTGCCCCAATACAATGAAGCTCGCCTCTCGCCAACATGGGTTTAAGCATATTTCCGGCATCTATGGCACCTTCTGCTTTCCCAGCCCCGACAATGGTGTGCATCTCATCAATAAAAAGAACGATTCTTCCATCCGCTTTACTGACTTCTGACAAAACCGCTTTTAGCCTCTCTTCAAATTCTCCCCGGAATTTTGCTCCAGCAAGCAGGGAGCCCATTTCGAGGGTGAAAATTGTTTTATCTTTAAGCCCTTCAGGTACATCTCCCCGAACAATGCGTTGGGCCAAGCCTTCCACTATGGCGGTCTTACCCACACCGGGTTCTCCAATGAGAACCGGGTTATTCTTTGTCTTACGGGAAAGGATACGTATGACGCGACGGATCTCTGAATCGCGACCGATGACGGGATCTAGTTTCCCCGCCTTTGCCTGCTCGACCAAATCAATTCCATATTTCTTAAGGGCCCTAAATGAATTTTCGGGTGTCTTGGTGGTCACTTTTTGCCCACCTCGAAGACTGGACAGTGTTACCTTGAGTTTCTTCTCTGAAAGCTCAAAGTTTTTAAGAAATTGCTTAAAGGTCGCCGGTTTTCCTACAGAAGCAAGACCAAGCAGGAGATGTTCGGTGCTAATGTAATCATCCTGCATATCCTTGGAAATCTCCTGCCCTTTTTCCACTGCCTCTGTTAAAGCAGCAGAGGCATAAGAACGAGCGGTATTCACATTCCCGGCAATCTTTGGCAAGTTTTTCAATTCCCGTTGAAGGGCAAGTTGCAAAGGAGCAGTTCCCACTCCAATTTCTTCAAGTAAAGAGGGAACAATTCCATTCTCCTGAGCCATTAAAGCAGACAGCAAATGCCAAACTTCAACTTCTTGCTGACCATTACGCTTTGCGACCTCCGCCATCTCACGGATAGCAGATAAGCCCAGTTCAGTAAATTTTTCAGGATCGATATTCATAATGTAACTTCTTTGCAGGTTGCGTTCCCAATCTTGGATTACACAAAAGCCCTTAAATCAAAGGTGTTTGTTGATAAAGAGCCGAATGTAAACCGAATGAACGGGACAAATCAAAACAGAAACGGGAGGGGTGTGTCAATCTGACACTACTAGACCCTTTGTCCCGAGAAAAAAGAAATGCATTTTACAAAATCACACAGCCCAGCATAGTTATACCTTATTGTTAGGTAAATAATCATGAAAATTAAGGAAAGAGTAAATTTTATAGATCAAAAACTCCAAGAACTCTACCCAAGCCCTGCGATTCCTCTGGATCACCAAGATCCGTATACTCTTTTGATTGCCGTTCTTTTATCCGCCCAATGCACTGATGCCCGGGTTAATAAAATCACACCCACCCTTTTTCAACTCGCATCTACTCCCGATAAAATGACGAAACAATCGGTAGAAAAAATTAATGATATTGTCAGACCCTGCGGTTTGGCTCCCCGCAAGGCGAATGCGATTCACACTCTATCTCAAATTCTGTTAGACGAACACCAAGGTATGGTACCGGAATCCTTAGAGGCACTTGAAAAACTGCCGGGAGTCGGTCACAAAACAGCATCCGTTGTGATGACGCAAGCTTTTGGAGTACCTGCTTTTCCCGTTGACACCCATATTCATCGATTGGCTCAACGGTGGAAATTATCCAACGGAAAAAGTGTTACTCAGACCGAAAAAGACCTCAAAAGACATTTCCCCAAAAACAGATGGAATAAACTTCACCTGCAAATTATATATTTCGCCCGGGAGCACTGCCCCGCTCATGCATGTCACGGACTTGCTTGTATTATATGTAAGACCTGTTTCCCTACTCGGGTGGGAAAAGTAATACACCGTAAAGCTTAACCGGCATTTACAAATACCTTGGGGCGTTCGGCTTTGAGTCGTTTGATCGCTTCTTCGCTAATTCCGGTCTTGTAAAGATAAACCTCCCGTAGGCTTTCCAGTTTGATCAGGCCATCTACAACCGAATCATCAAGACTTACATTAATCAGGTTTAAGTGTTCCAGCTTGCTCAAAGCTTGCAGTTGAGATGCCCCAGCTGAGGTAATGCCCACAGCTCCTTCCATATTTAGTTTCCGCAGATTTACCAGTTTCAAAATATGGGAAACTCCCTGGTCGGTAACTTTTGAATTCGTCAGGTCCAAGGAAACAACATGATTCGAAATTGGCAATAAACCGGATAACTCCTGATCCTCCATCGGAGGATCGGCCGGGGCAATAACCTGCAAACCTTTTTCATTTTCAATAGGTAAGATGCGTACCCCTAAATTTTCCACGGAACGGAAAGTTTCAGGATCCAAGGAAATTTCGTCTGGAGCCAAGGGTTCCGAGAGCTCCGCTTGCTGTGCGGTTGGAGCACCAACAGGACTAGAAGCTAAAAGATCATCCACGGGTAAGCCAAATTTCTTAAGCAACGGTCCCATGGTGGAAGGCATGGCAAAATAAGCACCGACAATGCCCCCAACCGCTAAAAGCATCATAAAGCTAAATACCATGACCGTGGAAAAAAGCTTGCCGATAAATCCTTTTTTCTGGGCCACATATACAGTTTTAACCTGGGCAGAGCCTTGTAGCTTTGCCTTCTTTTTGACCACCTTGGACTTAATCTTGGGGCTGGTATCTGCCTGAGCCAATCCAGCACTTTTGTCTTTTCCTTGCTGCCCAGCCATAGGTGCCACAACTCCGGGCGTAGGTTGGCTGACCGCAACAGGAGAAGCACTAAGGGCTGATAACAAATCAGATAAATTTTTCCACTCGGATGTTCCCTCAATTAAGGCATAATCAGAGGCTAGTAACTGCCCCGCCGCTAAGTACTGCTTAGCCTGTTCACTTGGGTAGGGTCCAAAAGTTTGGCCATTTCTGGAAACATATATATTCATCCATTCACCGTTCTAAAGATGAGTAATTAAATGTTCGATTAGCTGAAAAGCTCAATGCATAAATCTATATAACGCAAATTTAAACGCAAAAACTCATTAATTGAGCCTTATGAAGACTTTTTGTAGGTAAACTCGTTAGATCCTCACGGAAGTGCCGGCAGAGGAGGCAACCCTCCATCTCCATGCAACGGAGGCAAGTCACCACCTCCGGGCAATGGAGGAAGATCTCCATTTTCAGGTAATGGAGGCAACCCGCCACCTCCAGGCAATGGAGGCAATCCATCCAATGCATCATCAGACAATGGTGGCAGGTCAGCTGAACCTGCAGAAGGCTCTTCCATAAGTGGCGGCAACCCTTCAACTGGAGCTGCTTCCTCTGTAACTGGCATAGGGGGAAGGCCTTCACTCGAATCGGCGTCCGGCAATTCCGGTGCATCAGGTTCAGGTAGAGACTCCGCTGGGAAAGCAGGCAGATCATTACCATCGGACATCTCAACATCATCAGATGGTGAAAGGGGTGGTAACCCTAAGTCAGAATCTGGGCTACTTGCTTCAACGGACTCATCCAATGGCTCAAAGCTTGGTAGGGAATCTAGCATCTCAGGCTCAGTTGGTGAGCCAAGAGGTTCAAAACTTGAGGCA